>JACCDN011120042.1_pt1 | contig 24064 bp, 18 predicted proteins | sample 7441691 | NCBI WGS metagenome assembly JACCDN01 (sample SAMN15323439, study PRJNA562643) | freshwater metagenome | isolation source: river surface water | place: USA:Blue River Watershed | collected 2017-08-16 | reverse complement strand
GCCTGCCCGAATCAAATCTGGCGGAGTTCTGTTTTCACCAACTTCAGTTCTGGCTCGACGAGTTGGCTATCAATACACGGATAGTACGCTCAAGCGAGTTGTCAATCGACAGTGCCAAATCCAATCTAGTGCTTGATCTGTGCCAACATTTTTCTGCGAAGCATTATCTATCAGGTACATTGGGTCGTGGGTACCTGATCGAGGATGATTTCAAGAGATCAGAGATTCACATCGAATACCAAAACTTTATACCCCAACCATATCCTCAATTATGGGGTAACTTTATTCCCTTTCTTAGCATTCTGGATTTCTGGATGAATTCTGAAATAACTTCATTCAAGCAAATTATGATTGCAAATAAGAAATTGTAGATGACAAATGATTTCTTATTATTTAAATCTATCTAATTTTTATATTCATCCTTTAAATTTAAATTTAAAAATTCACCCACATGAAAACAATTGATGTTTTAAATTTGGAATGGAGTAGTTCAAATTCTCGAGACAGGCTTATGGCCACCTTAGTGTGTAACTATTTAAGATATCAAGGTCTAAATGTTTCTGAAGGTAGTATATTCGATGGTTATCATTTAATCAACAAACTAGCACCTAAAATTCTTTTTTTGAGTAACTCAATAGGCGCCCCCGAAAATCGAGATGTGATGAATTATGCAAATGCGAGAGGTATAGCTGGCATTAGTTTAATATCTGAAGGAAACTTTCCTGACGATAATAGATTTCATAAAGACATGATCTGGGGCTGGAATAAAGCGAATGCTTTCAATCAAAGTGCACAATTACAATGGTCCGAAAGAACAAGAAGATTTACTCTAGAGCAAGAGCCAGAACTAAATAATAAAATTTTTGTTTCAGGAGCAGTTGGCTTTGATAATTATAAAATTGACACAAGCATGGTTGATAAAGATGAAATATTGATCAACCACAAAAAAAAATCATTTAAAAAAATTATCGGGGTTGGCTGTTGGGATTTCGGATTATTTAGCCAGGAAGACTCTAGATACCCATCAATAAAAAACCTTTATTCAAGCAATGCAATTGAAAGATTTATCAAAGATGGAGTAGATTTTGATAAAGTCTTGTTTAAAACTATAAAAGCCAATCCGGAAATATTGTTTTTATTAAAAATTCATCCTGGAACATTATTAGGCAATAAGGCAACTGGCGTGAGTTCAAGCATGGATTTGGATAATGTTTTAATTATTAGGAACGAATTATCTATACACGAATGTTTACAAATTGCAGACTTCTGGATTGCGTACGAGTCAACAACATGCATGGAAGCTTGGCTTCTAAATAAACAGACTTGCCTGCTTAATCCAAGTGGTAGAGATTTCCCAAGGGATAATGTTAATTTAGGCTCCCCAGCTTTTCTCGATAGCAGTGAATTATTGCATTGCATTCATACATTTTATTCATTAGGCAAGATTCCCGAGTTTGAAAAAAGACATGAGGAAAGGCAGCGCATAATAAATGAAATTATTCAATGGGATGATGGATTAAATCACGTAAGGGCAGGTAATTTTATTATTCAGAATTTAAATAATAAAGGAGGAGAAATTTCTTTAGTCAAAGAGACAATTAACGATAAACTAATTCGCACAAGACAACATACCAGATGGATATTTTCACCATTAATTTACAAATTTAAGAAAAGTAGCACAATCTGGAATAACAGAAAGAATTTCAAGCTATCTGACCTTGATTCTTTTGGAAAATTAAAATTCAATCAGCAAGTCAATTATTACAACAAATTAAATTTAAACAAATCTCAGCTAGCAAAAATTAATTTTATTTAGTTTCCGTTAAAAATAATTAGATATGAATAATAATTGGCTAAAAATCGTACTTGACAAAGGAAAATGGTATATTATATCAAGTTTTCTAAGTAAGGGCATGGGACTGATTTTGCTTCCCATATATACTCAATATTTATCCCCTGAAGATTTTGGAATTCTTGGATTACTTAATTCAATATCACAATTTTTAACAATAACAATTTCTTTATATCTTGATGCAGCATTAGCGAGATTTTATCACTCATATGACAAGGATTTAAAAAATTTAAGATTACTTTTTTCAAGTATCTTTTGGTTCATTTGTTTTTTTGGATTGATTGTCATCATTATTTTCATCTTTTTAGTAATATCAAATTTCATTACGTATGAATCGATACCATTAATATTTATAACTCTTACATCTATTAGCGTATTATTTAATCAGCTTAATCAATTATTTAATATCTATTTACGTCAAAGTCTAGATACGAAAAGAACAACTACAGTCGAATTGGCGAATTCATTTTTATCAATAATAATTGCAATATTACTACTAAGTCTATTCAACATGGGTGTAATTTCAAGGATTATTGGCTCACTAATTGGTATTTGCTTTATTTTTGTATATTACATTCATTATTTTAATTCTTTAGGTATGCTAATATTTAGAATAAATTTTAAAATTATAAAATTGAGTCTAAAATATTCATTGCCACTATTACCTAGTGTTATAGGCGGTTGGATTACGACTATGTCTGACAAGATAATTTTAGCTAAATACGCAAATCTGGATTCTGTTGGCTTATATTCATTGGCGGCTACTTTTGGATCCCTTATATATGTTCTGCAAGATGCAATTACACAGGTTACTGGACCCGTCTCAATGTCTGGATTATTAAAGGACAAAACTCAAACACTTGTCAACATATCCAAAATATCAGTAATAATTTTCGGGATTATGATCAGTGCAAATTTTGCATTAACTCTATTTTCCAAAGAGATAATATTAATTTTTTCTGGTGAAAAATTTTCGGAAGCGGCCAATCTAATTGGAGCATGTGGCTTTGTATATGTAATATCATCTCAAACAAGAATGTATAATATTATACTTTCATATCATGAAAAAACTTTTTTAATATCATTTTCTGGTATAATAATGTCGTTATTTAGTTTAATGCTAAATATAATTTTCATTCCAGTTTTCGGCAGCACTGCTGCTGCATATTCAAGCGTAGGATCATCGGCCATTGGAGCAATATGGATTATGTACTGGGCTAAAAAAATTGAAAATGTCGAAATATATTGGAATCATTACTTCATAATCTTAATCTACTATTTTCTTTGCACGACAATAATGCAAAGCAATACGAACATGAACGTTTTTAGCACTCTGTTGAAGAGTTTTCTAATCTTAGCTTCCTTTCTTTTAGTTTATTACATGTATTCTAATCTCTTTAAAAAGAATCAATACCCCGTATGAAAATTTGGTATATCACAAGATCTTATTTTCCTGATAACAGTGGTGGAGCACAGTTAAGAGCTGCTCAAGTAAGCAACTTGAGAAATAATGGATTTGATGTAGAAGTAATTTCTCCTAAGTATGAGAGATTCTCAGCTGACGACTCAAATAATAAAAATATTTCTATAACAAATTTACAATTGCGAATTGGTAGTTTTTTGCAGAGATTTGGCGTGTATGATGATTATTTAGATATTTGGGTAAAAGAAATATTAATTTCAATAATGCCTAAAATCAAGAAAAATGACATTATATTTGCAACATCTGGTGGAGAATTAGCATGTGTAAAAATTGGCAGTATTATAAAAAGTCATTTTAAAGAATCTAAATTTATTGTTAATTTTCACGACCCAGTAGATTATAGCCTTGTTAACGGACTTGTTATTGATGATAAACTTTTTAAAAACAGGGATAATGCCGAATATAAATATATATCCAATGCAGATGTAATATTCACATCGTCTATTTCCAACAAAAATTCTCTAAAAAATAAATATCCCTTAATTCGAGAAAAAATTTTATACTCCTATTTCGGCTATTTGAGTGAGGCACCACTATCCAATCATCGATACGAAAATAAATTGAATATAATTTACGGTGGGACATTTACTGAAACACAAAAAGTAGAAATCTTAGCTGAATGCCTATCAAGCAGTAGTAGTTGTAACGTTAAATTTATTGGTAATCATAGAGCTTATAGACCTTTAGATATTTATAGAAATAAATTCGAATTTATAGACACAATTCCATATAGAGATTACTTGCAAATCGGCTCCAATTGGGCAGATGTTGGATTTGTATCTTTATCAAAGGATTACTTTGGTGCTTGCATCCCCTCAAAGATATATGAATACATTAATTTAGGATTACCAATTATTGGATGTCTTCCTGAAGGTGATGCGCTGAATATTATTAATGATAATAAATTTGGTATGGCAGTGAAATTTAATGATTTAGAAGGATTGTCTATGGTAGTAAATCAGTTGAATAAAAATCCAGATATTTTAAATGAATTTAAAAGAAACATACTTAAAGAAAGACATAAGTGGAAATTTGATTACAGATTTCTCGAAATTGTAAACTGGATCCGCGATGCTTATTGATCGTTTCGTTCCACCAAAGATCCCTTTTAAAGCACTTAATCTAGTGGAATTAAATGCTAAATGTGGAAAAAATTTTTGTTATGCGGCCAAGGGCTGTATCGCTCTATCAAACATTATTCTGTCTTTTCCATCCATTAAATCTATACTAGTACCAGTATTCATTTGTGATTCAGTTATTAATAGTATAGAAAAATTAAAAATAAAAATTTCTTTTTACGATTACGAATCTTCAGATTTAAATGCAAGCATTGAGTCAATATCCACGTTAGTAAATAAAGAGAAACCAGATGCATTGCTTGTAGCTAGTATGTATGGGAATCCCGCAAATTTGGAAGAAATAGAGAATTATTGCAAAAAGAATAGTATTATTATGATAGATGATGCAGCTCAGAGCTTCGGGGCATTGTTAAATAACAGGTATGTTGGAACGTTTGGCGATGCGGGATTTTTTTCTTTTTCGCCGGGTAAATCAACAACAGCTCATATGGGAGCTTTTTTTTGGACAAATGGATCAATAAATATCCCCAGAAGAGAAAATTATTTAGTTCATAAAATAGTTTATTACGATTACATTTATAATAGGCACTATCATAATTTCATAATTAAAAATACACTAAGTAAATTTTTTTCGGCAATAAAAAGGGCTGCACTTAAGCTATCAACATTGAGAAATGATAGCATATCTAAATTTGAAGAAAGAATTCTTGGTGGTGTCCTGTATTGCATCTTCTCTAATGAATATAAATATAGGACGAAATATATAACTCGATTTAATGAGAAATTTAGGGTTAACAAGTTTTTTATTCCTATCACCTCTATACGAGGCAATAGTGTTCAACATAAATTTGTATTAAAATTTTTTGATCAAGATATTTCCAATAAGTTTATAATTTTTTTAAAAACCAAAAATATATATTCACAATACGGCTATCTTATAACAAAAACTTTTGATGAAATTCATACTCCAAATGTATTTAATGATCAAAAAAAGATTGTTGAAATACCAATTGAGAATGACGAATTAAAAATGGACTATTTGTTCAGATGCGTTAAGGAATTTTGTAGTAATGAATGAAATTTCAATAATTGATAGTTTAGCTGAAAATGATGAATTATTACCAATTCACTTTAATTATAAATATTTAAGCTCTGTTAGCCCACGATACGGGCATTTGAATGGTTTATTTAATAGAGTCAAATATTTTATAATTCCCTACACTATTACAGATAAAAAAATATATAAATATTTAACATTTCACTCGTCACCATTTCAGGTTAACTCTGATTGTGGAATAAAATCACAGCAATTGTATAAAGATTTCGTTGACTCACTAGTTATTTTTGCAGATAAATTTTTAGGTGTTGATTTTATATCACAACCACCACCTTGGACTATTTTTAAATATTTCCCTAGAAATGCAATAGGAATTGAATTTGGTTCATATCGAAGCAATTTATTAGAAGATGAAAGCACGATACTTTCTGAAATGAATCCTAAGCATAGAAATATGATATCAAGAGCAAATAGACAAAATTTTATATTTAAAGAGTTGGAAATTGATCATAGTAGTCTTTTGAAAGTTCATGATATTCTAACTATAACTATGAATCGCTCAAATCTTCCTTTTGACAAAATTGAAAATTTCGAAAATAAGTTGTTAAGTATCAGAGATATAGCAAAAATATTTGGTGTTTTTGAAAATAATATTTTAATAGCTTGTGGTGTGTTTCCATATTCAAAGTTCGCTGCCTATTACGAATACGGCGGAAGCTTAAATAACAATTATGTTGGTGCGATGAACTTGTTACATTGGAACGCCATGTTGTATTTCAAGAAGTTGGGAGTGCAATATTATGATTTTGTTGGTGCACGAATAAATCCACCAAAATCCAGTAAGTATTATTCAATTCAAAAATTTAAGCAAGGTTTTAGCACAACTCTTGATGCAGGATACATTTGGAAAATCAGAATAACTTGGAAATATTATATTTATAAACTAAATATGTTAATAAGGTCGCCAAAAGGAGATATCATTGATCAAGAAAAAAATCGCACTGACATTTGACTATGAATTATTTTTAGGAAGTTCATCTGGAACTATAGAAAATTGCATTTTAAAGCCAACAGATTTAATTTTAGATTTACTAACTAAACATTCTGCAGTAGCCACTTTTTTTATTGATGCCACTTTTTTACTAAGACTAAGAAAATCAGAATCTAAGTCATCAGATTTTAATGCCATAGTTGCGCAAATCGGGAGAATTTTAAGCACGGGCTCACGTGTAGAGCTTCATATTCATCCTCATTGGAGTAATGCAATTGAAGCTAAGCATAATTGGTTATTTAATGATTTTTCTAATTATAGGCTTCACAGTTTTAACCGCGAGGAAATTGAAAATATTTTTGAAGAATGTATAACAATGTTGCACGAGATATGCCGAATTTTTGATAGTAAATATCAGATTAAAATATTTAGAGCTGGGGGTTTCTGTCTTCAAGAGTTTGAAAAATTGAAGTCTAGTTTCGATTTGAATAAAATATACATTGATAGTAGTGCTCTTCCAAGAATGAGTTATGTTAGCTCACATCACTATTTCAATTACAAAAAACTTAAAAATTTAGATCCGTATCGTTTTAATTCCGAACCAAATGTGCCATGTACGAATGGAAAATATATTGAATTGCCCATAAGCACATTCCACGAATCAATATTTAAAGCTATTATTGATAAGGCGTTTAAAAAGAATAAATATTATAAGAATTTTGGTGATGGAATTGGAGTTCCTACAAAAAATTTGAGTATATTCAAGAGGTTTTCATTAAGATATAAATATTTCACATTAGATGCTGCGTTTGATTTATCCTGCAAAGATAGGATATCAAATTACAAAAACAGCAAAGTGAATATTTTATCGCATCCTAAATCAATGAACGAAAAATCTATTGAATCACTGGAATTGATGTTAAAAGAACCAAATTTTGATTTCGTCAACCTAATTGACTTTGCGGCTGAAATATAAATTTTTATAAATTTGCTCATATGAGTTACGCTCGAAATATTTTTTAGCCACTTCTGCCGTTGTTAATCTATCAAACGGAGTATTACTTAAGTGAAAATTCGAGATATTGTTTAAATCACAGAACTCGATGTTATTCAGTTTCATTTTCAGCTCTTGTGTCTGATGAATATTATTAGTAGTAATTATTCTAAGGCCAGCCATAGAATATTCTGAAAACTTAACTGGCGATGAAACATAATTCACATTAGATTTATCACGAAGAATAACCCCATAATCAGCCGCGTTTAAGTATTCATTCACACCATCCATATTTACACACTTCAAAATGAAATTTTTTATATTCTTGTCTTTTAATTTTTCTTCTGCATCATTTATGTTGGGAGTTAATATAATAAATAGTACGTCCTGGTTCTCGTTTTGAATTTTTTGGAATAGTTCAACAGTTCTATCAAAAATATGGTATTTCCCAGTAGTAGAGCCAGAATATATAAATACTGTTGTAGGATTTGAAATGTTTAATTCCTTCCTTTTTATTAATCTAAGTTGGTTATCATAATAAAATTTTTCTCCATTGCTACAACAAGGAATAATAAAAGTATTTCTATGGTTTTGACTGATTGTATCTCTTAATGCGGTGCTAACAAAGATGATTGCATCTGAAAATCTGCGTGCTATCCAAATACGATTTTTTATCGCCAACATACGCATGAATGCCTCCATTGGTGAACCATTATCACAATTAGCCAGCTTCTGCTCTGACACTGTATCCCCCCTACAATCCCATATAACAGTGCAACTAATTAATAGCTTTAATAAAGTTGCAACAGCAGCTGCATAATCGGATCTAGCATGAATAATAGGGTCTTTAATCTTGTTCTCTTTAAATACTTTATAGAGCTGTAAGGCATTAATTAATTCTGATAATGGAATTTTTTGGTTAAATGATCTAAGTAGAGAAATTTTGAAATTTTTACTATTTTTCTCCATGTATAATTTTGATTTATTATAAGCGGCAATGTTATTAGGCAATAGAAACAGGTGTATAGCAGGGAATTTTTCACAGTGCTCAAGAACTTGTGATTCGAAAATCGTATCAGTTACACCCTCATAACTCAGGAATACAATTGATTTCATCTTTACTCTCCCTTCTTGTTCCGCATTATAATTCATTTAATGAAGGATATTTTTTTCGCCTTTTGCCATTATATTATTTTTGTGTTTTTATTGCATCACAAGTTACTCCCTTCAAAAGAAATATTAATTGTATTTTAGCATACACACCTTTAATTTTAATTTCAATATTGCTAGGCCTTCGTGACGATACAGGTATCGATGATGGAGCTTATGCCTATTATTTCTCACAGATTGCTATCGGAGTTGAAAACTTTGAAACGACTAAATTCGAGAGAGGTTATTATTTGCTCAACACCTTGGTTATGAGTTTTTTTGATAATTACAATATTATTTTCTTGATCAGTTCTGTGCTGGCTGCAGCAACATTTATATTTCTTTGCGAAAAGTTAGCAGTAATAAATCCAATTGTTCCCTCGTTCGCGTACATAGCACTTACAATTATAAGTAATCACTATTCGGCAGTTAGAGGAGCATTATCTGTAGGGCTAATGTATTTAGCCGTAGCTTACTATACCAGTAATTTTAAAAAAACAGTCTTTTATATAATAACAATATTTATTGCTGCTCAATTCCATACTGTTGCCTATTTCGGTCTTCTATCTCTTTCATTTTTCATAGCATTGAAATATTTCGGAACTCGTAAATTTTTTATCATATTTATCCTGGGTATGATTGGACTTATCTTATTTAAAGAATATATATTTTCTCTCCCAGAAATGGGGGACGCATTGAAATATGCTGAAAATTACTTAGAGCTAGATACTACCACTGTTAATTTCATGTTTTGGCTCACAATTGATTTAGGGTTGTTATATATGATTTCTTATTACAGTCAAGACACTAACAAACGGCTATTTTTCAGCGCATTTGTAATTTCGCATGCTTTTACCATGTTTATTATGCCTGGCATGTACATTATGTGGATGCGATATTCTTATCTGGCTTTAATTGTTGCAATTGCTTACATGACCTCATTAAATTTTCGCAAAGAAATTAGTATAATTATCTTTCTGCTGTCATTACTTTACTATTCAAGGAACATTGAATCAAATGGAATGGATCTTTTAGATTTTAAACTACTAAATTTCGGAATTATTTGAAATGGCCAAATTAGCTATTATTACAATTTTTTATTATCCTAGTGACAGTCAGATCCAGATGTTTTCAGCGCTGAGTGGTAGTGGATATCCAATCTATGTTTTTGATAATACTCCCTGCCATGCTCTTAATAAATCGATAAAGTCCCTATTTATTCATTACTATACTGAAGGAAGTAATGTTGGCATTTCTAATAGTTTGAATTTCCTATTAAAAATTATTAGACAGCATGAGTACACACACTTTTTATTTTTAGATCAAGATGCTTTGGTTACGTCAGATACTTTTGAATACACCAATAGATTAATAAATAAGTTTAATATGCATAAAAATAACTATGCAGCGCTTTCGTTTCGCAACCACAATTACACACGCACTAGAAATACCAATATAATTATTTCAAGTGGGACAATTTTCAATCTAGATTCATTGCGCACATTAGGTGATTTTGATGAGTCGTATTTTGTCGATGGCGTAGATTATAAATTTTGCCTAGATGCATTAATGTTCAATTACAAAATTGCCAATATTAAGCCGCCACCTGGCTACGATCATCATTCAGGCCAAGACTCAAAAATAATCTCTCCATTTTTTAACAATTATAACATTTCACTTAAAAGATATAATTTGAGAAGAAATTGGGGAATTGTTACTTCTCATCTTAAATTAATCTACAGTGCAATCTTATATAGAGAGATTAAATTTGCCTGTAAAATTTCAATTCTCTTATTTACCACCATTCTTAAACAAATTGTTTCGAATTTATTCTATTACTTCAACTCCAACCGAGCATAATTTCATGAATAACTACGTAATGTTCACAGTTTGTAACGTTGCTTACCTTCCCAAAGCTCTTGCTCTCGGAAAATCTGTTTTGGAACAGACTGGGATTAAGCTAAAAATATTTATAATCGATAAGAAAAGAAAATTGCCATTCTTTATTGAATTTTCTGAGCTATACTGGATTGAAGATCTAAATATTCAAAACTTTTATCACCTTGCTTTTAAATATGATATAACTGAATTTAGCACATCAGTTAAACCATTACTAGCATTGAACCTTCTAGATTCCTATGAAAAAGTGATTTTTCTTGATCCAGACACTTTTTTATATAATAATTTAGATGGAGTTTTATCAGATTTAGATGACTATTCAATTGTTTTGACACCTCACTACATGTCACCTTATCCTGCTGGTGATATATCTATGCTCAGATTTGGTAGCTTTAACCTTGGTTTCTTTGCTGTTAATAATTCAATTGAGTCATTAAAATTCTTAAAATGGTGGGATGAACGCTGTCAAGATTATTGCTATTTTGAAACTCAATTTGGTCTCTCAACTGATCAGAAATGGATTTCAATTGCTAATTGCTTCTTTAGTTCAATAAAAGTTAACGTGGATCCGTCTCTTAATGTATCATTTTGGAATTTGCATGAGAGAAAAATATCGCATACTGAAGATAGTTTTTTTGTAAATGGCCATCCACTTGTATTATTTCATTTCAGCTCTTTTAACTCTCGCAATCCAAAACTCCTCACGACTAGACCTATTTTGCTGCCAAATTTGATTAATAAATCAACCGAATTGCTGTCCTCAGCTTACGCAATAAGGCTGAAGGAATTTGATTCCTATGTTACCGATACTCGATATGCGTACGACTATCTTGATGACGGATCTTATATTTCTCCAACTTTGCGCCGTGCTTATGCTGCTTGCTACAACGAGCTTGTCTCGATCAACAACCCTTTTGAGTTCAATGGAAAGATTAAAAGGTTTATAAAAGTAAATTATTTGCATACATTTTCTACCCCATATAAATCCTTAGGGTTTGATGATAAAAACAATTCAAAATTAGCATTCACATTGATTAACATGTCTTTACGATTCATTCTGTTCGTAATTGGCCCGAATAAATTCATGAATCTTTCAAGATTATTTGTTTATTTATCATCCTATCGTATCAACAGAGATCTCTGGAAGGTTTAGATATTTATGTGCTCTATCGCAGGGTTTCTTGGTAATTTTTCTCCTGAATTGCTACGCCATATGAACGACTCTATGATTCATAGAGGACCCGATGACGGTGGGGAATTTCTACTACCTGAATCTAATGTTGGGCTTTGCCATAGACGACTTTCTATTATTGATCTTAGTTCACTAGGCCATCAACCAATGGTTGATCCGAGTTCAAAAACTTCAATTGTTTTTAACGGTGAAATTTACAATTTCAGTGAAATTCGTAATAGATTATTGTTAAAAGGATATTCATTTGTAAGCACCTCTGATACTGAGGTATTGCTTAAATTATATCTAGATCAAGGGCAGGCAATGCTTTCCCAACTGAATGGAATTTTTGCTTTTGCAATATGGGATAACTCTAAAAAAGAATTATTTATTGCTAGAGATCATTTTGGAGTAAAGCCGCTATATTTTAGTCAAACTAGTAAGGGATTTATTTTTGCAAGTGAAATAAAAGCCATTCTGAAAGAGACTTCAGTTTCGCGCGAACTAGATCCGCAAGGTATTTCGAATTACATGAGTTATCTATGGTCGCCAAATCCTACGACCATGCTTAGTTCTGTAAAGAAACTTGCACCTGGTAATGCAATGATTGTCAAAAATTCTTGCATACAAACCACATGGCGTTATTATGACATTCCGATAACTAACATTGATAACAACATTAAATTAGGAACGGCAATATCTGAGACAAGGAAGTTATTAGAACAGGCCGTACAACGTCAAATGGTATCGGATGTTCCAGTTGGCGCATTCTTATCAGGCGGACTTGATTCTAGCTCTATTGTCTATTACGCTAGCAAGCATTTCTCAGGCACGCAACTTCCATGTTTCACAATGCAATTTAATGATGAAGCCTGGAGCAAAGAAGGAATTATAAATGATCTACCATACGCAAAGCAAGTTGCATCACATCTAGGTGTTGAATTAAATATAGTTTCTGTTGATTCTAATATGGCGCAGCGATTCAGTGACATGGTATATTTACTTGATGAGCCACAAGCCGATCCTGCGGCCCTTAATCAACTCTTCATTTCTGAATTAGCACGGAAAATGAATATTAAGGTATTGCTTAGTGGCGCTGGTGGCGACGATATTTTTTCTGGATATCGCAGACATACGGCCTTGATGATGGAGCGTTACTGGTCATGGTTAAATGTCGGCTCACGAAGTTTGTTAAAAAATATTTCTGAATCATCTATTTCGATGCGCTTTGGTGGCCGTCGTTTATCTAAGATATTCTCCAATGCCAATCTCAATTCTGATGATCGACTAGTATCTTATTTTCAATGGCTTAGCCCTAATCATCGTTTAAATCTTCTCAGCAAAAGCATGAAGGAAAAACTTTCTTTGAGCAATTTTAATAACCCATTAATTAATACACTTTCAGCTTTACCTTACGATACCATTGCACTTAATAAAATGCTGTATTTGGAAATGAAGCATTTTCTTGCTGACCATAATTTAAATTATGGTGATAAAATGAGCATGGCAGTTGGTGTTGAAACAAGAGTTCCGTTTTTAGATCCAGACCTAGTTGCATTCGCTGCTTCATTACCTATTAAATATAAGCATCGAAGATTAACTAGCAAATGGATTCTTAAAAAATCTATGGAACCATATTTACCAAGCAATATAATTTACAGGCCAAAAACCGGCTTTGGTGCTCCTCTAAGACATTGGTTACATAACGATTTACAGCATTTGGTGCATGATACTTTATCTGATTCAGTTATTACTCGGCGTGATATTTTTAATCCTACTGCCGTCAAAACCCTATTGGCCATGGATAAGGCAGGCAAAATAGATGCAACTTATCCTATTTTTGCTTTAATTTGTATTGAATTATGGTGTCAAAGATTTTTATAATTTCCATTAAGCAATCGTATTGACATGTGTTCTACAAATCTAATATTTAAAGCACCACTAAGATGATTAACTGTCTATACCAGAATCTAGGTTGGGCCTATTAGTTATTCTTTTTTTCATCAGGCACTTGGAGTATTTTAGTATAAATTTTTGTATTGCAAATTTGCTTGTGGTTTATTATAATTTAAAAGGTCAGCTTGATTATTGAATGGACTATACTTATTTGCTAACAATATTTTATATTTACTTTTTCAAATTTACTCATTTTTTATTTGCTATTTTCATAAAGCATTTTTCTTTTTTATACTTCTTTTCATCAAATTTGAGGTCTCTGAATTCCTTTTATTAAAGATATAATTACATATATTAACCTCCTTTAATTTTTGATCGGACAATCATGGCCACCATTTACAATAAAGAACTCTGTGATGAGAACGTAATCAACTTCATCGAAAATTACGTCGAATCAATAAAATCTTTTAAGCATGATCGTTTTCATGCAATTATGTCTTTGATACCAGAATCATGTGGCCATATTTTAGATTATGGTTGTGGATGGGGACATTTTGCGAATGAGATTAAGAATAAAAACAATAAAGTTACTGCAATAGATCTTTCACCTAATGCTATCGAGATTTGTAATATTGTTTGGAAGAGTCAGGAGAATTTATCTTTTAGCACAGATTTGGTTACTTCTTTCGATGCCAACAGCTTTGATTTAGTTCTCTCTAATCAGGTAATTGAACATGTACACAATGTTGGAAATTATTTATCGAGTATTAATAGAGTTTTAAAGCCTAATGGTCTACTAGTTGTCTCTTTGCCTAACGTAATGAATCCGAGATTTTTCTTTGGTTTGCTACGTGGAAATCTTGAAGATCGACTTAGAAGCCACAGTAGAAGTATGCTGAGTGCGTACGATAAAGGTGAAGATCACATAAATGCCTGGGACCCATTCCATTTCACGACTTTACTTGCTTCAATGGGATTCACGCTAAAAAGGTATATTCCAACAGAGGGGATCGCTATGCCTAGCGTAAAGGGGTTGTGTCCTCCCTACATTTACTTGCAAAACAAATCGCTGCGTAATCTTTCTTACACAATGACCTTTCTTTTTGAGAAAACGAATACTGTTACAGTTGAAAACAATGATTGAGTTAATCAAAGAAAAACGCTCATCTAAACTTGCCTTGTCTGCGGTAACTGCTGTTCATCAAGGTTTTGTGTCGGGCTTATGTATTTGCAACGGATTAAATTAAGTTATTTGCATGAAACAAATTCTTCAAAATCTAACCAATGGAACAACTATTGCCATTGACGTTCCGTGTCCGCAAGTTTCTGCTGGGCAACTATTAATCCGAACATCTCGCTCGTTGATATCTGCTGGTACTGAGCGAATGATGGTGGATTTTGGTAAGGCCAACCTCATCGACAAAGCGCTTCAACAGCCAGACAAGGTGCGCATGGTTTTTGAAAAAATCAAAACCGATGGACTATTGCCTACGCTTGATGCAGTCCGCAACAAACTTGATCAACCGTTGCCCTTAGGATATTGCAATGTTGGTGTGGTTTTGGAAAAAGGTAAGGATGTTGTTGGCTTTGAAATTGGTAGCAGGATTGCTTCTAACGGTAAGCACGCAGAGGTAGTAAACGTACCATTCAATTTGTGTGCACGTATACCAGATGCGGTTAGTGATGATGAAGCTGCTTTTACTGTACTTGGAGCAATTGCCTTACAAGGCATTCGCCTTGTTCAACCAACGTTGGGCGAGGCTGTTGTAGTGACGGGCTTGGGGCTGGTTGGGCAACTTACTGTGCAATTGCTGCGGGCTCATGGTTGCCGCGTCCTGGGTATTGATTTTGATGCTGACCGATTAGCATTGGCGACATCCTTTGGTGCCGAGATAGTTAACTTGGGTGCGGGTGAAGACCCCGTAAGTGCAGCAGAGCGATTTTCTCGTGGGCGTGGCGTGGATGCAGTCATAGTAACCGCAGCCACAAAAAGTAGTGAGCCTATGCATCAGGCTGCGCTGATGTGCCGTAAACGTGGTCGAATTGTGCTGGTAGGCGTATCTGGACTTGAATTGTCGCGCGAAGATTTCTTTAAGAAGGAGCTGACTTTTCAGGTATCGGCTTCATATGGGCCAGGTCGATATGACCCGAACTACGAAGAAAAGGGACAAGATTACCCGATAGGCTTTGTGCGCTGGACTGAACAGCGAAACTTTGAAGCTGTTTTGGATATGATGGCGAGTGGGAGGCTTGATGTAAAACCGCTGATTTCACATCGGTTTAATTTAGAACAAACTGAGGCAGCTTATGCAGTGGTCGGGGGTAGAGAGCCATCCATGGGCATATTGTTGGAATACCCATCAGTTCTGAAAAAAGCTGATGCGCTGGTGAGGACGGCCACCGTGCGGTTAACTACTAATATTCAAAACGAGCCTAGGGTCGGCATTAGTAAAGTCCCATCTGTGGGATTTATCGGCTCTGGCAACTACGCCACTGGTGTTTTGATTCCAGCTTTTAGGAATGCAGGAGCAAAACTGGCAACGGTGGCGTCTAGCGCAGGCGTTAGCGGTGTGCATGCTGGCAAAAAATTTGGTTTTGATGAAACGACCACGTACACCGCTGGTTTGTTTAGCTCCGCAGAGTTGGATGCCTTGGTCATCACAACCCGACATAACAGTCATGCTCAATTAGTGTTACAGGCGCTGGGGGCAGGTAAGCACGTATTTGTAGAAAAGCCGCTCTGCTTGACTTTAGATGAATTGGCTGAGATCAAGGCTGCGGTCCGCACTTCAATTTTGATGGTGGGTTTCAACCGCCGCTTTGCGCCTCAAGTGCAAAAGATAAAAGCACTGCTGGCAGGCATGCAAGGTCCTAAGTCGTTTGTAATGACGGTTAATGCTGGGGCTATTCCTGCAGACCACTGGGCACAAGATGCACAGGTAGGCGGCGGCCGAATTATTGGTGAGGCTTGTCACTTTATAGACTTGCTCCGTTTTTTATCTGGCACACGCATTACGAGTCACCATGTAGCAAAGATGGATACGATGACCAATGATTCAGTGTCTATTAGCTTGAGCTTTGAAGATGGATCCATCGGCACCGTGCACTACCTGGCCAACGGTAACAAGGCTTTTCCCAAAGAACGGTTAGAGGTGTTCGTCGCTGGACGTGTGCTGCAACTAGACAACTTTCGCAAACTACAAGGCTTTGGCTGGCCAGGCTTTAAAAAAATGAATTTATGGCGGCAAGACAAAGGTCAAAAGGCTTGCGCCGCAGCATTTATAAAAGCCATTGCCCAAGGAGGTCCATCGCCAATAGCGTTTGATGAAATTGTGGAAGTGGCGCGGGTGAGTATTGAAGTAGCGGACTCGGCGTAGGCATTCTGGGTTCGTTGATGAACATGGCTAAATTTAGCCGCTACTGGCATACATTGAAGCACCTTAGACTGGTGCAGTTTTATGGACGGTTATGGTTCAGGCTATATCATCCACGTATCAATCCGTGGGCGTCAACCCAACTTCTGCGTGTTCCAAAGGGGCACTGGCAGCGACCAGCTGTGCGAGCCGCAACGATGCTGGGTCCAATGCAGTTCAAGTTTTTAAATCAAGCGCGAATACTGACTGCGCGGGGTGGCTGGAATGACGCTGGCATTGAAAAGCTTTGGCTTTACAACCTGCACTATTTTGATGACTTGAATGCGAGTCAAGCGGATGAGCGTATTGAGTGGCATCAAGTATTGATAGAGCGCTGGCTAATTGAGAATCCGCCTACTTTGGGGAATGGTTGGGAACCATACCCAACCTCTTTGCGCATTGTCAACTGGGTTAAATGGCTAATTAATGGGAATGCGGCTGTGCCGGGTATGTTAGAAAGCTTAGCGCTACAAGCTAGTTGGCTGGCAAAGCGGTTGGAATGGCATTTGTTGGGCAATCATTTGTTTGTCAATGCCAAAGCGTTGGTGTTTGCTGGGCTTTTCTTTGAAGGACCAAAAGCTGCGGCTTGGTTACGGACTGGACTAAAGATAATCAAAGATGAACTCCCTGAGCAAGTGTTGGTGGATGGTGGTAACTTTGAACGCAGTCCGATGTACCACGCAATCTTTTTGGAAGATCTGCTGGATCTGTTGAACATGGCAGGTATGTATGCCAATCAAGTACCTACAACATTGCTGGTTCAGTGGCGCGGCGCAGTATTTCGGATGTTGGATTGGCTTAAGGGGATGACGCATCCGGATGGACAGATTGTGCTCTTTAACGATGCTGCGTTGGGAATTGCCGCAACTGTGGATGAGTTGACTGCGTATGCTGGCAGGGTGTTGGGCACCGATTCGCTGTTATCTGATTTACCTCGTCGTTACGTCCCTGGCAATAACAGAGGCGGCCTGCAGTTGAGCCATTGGGCTGATAGCGGCTACATCCGTATGGAATGTGCCGATGCAGTGGCCATATTGGATGTTGCGCCAATTGGTCCAGATTACCTACCTGGCCATGCCCATGCGGACACATTGTCTTTTGAGTTGTCGGTATTTGGTCAACGTGTGATCGTGAACGGGGGAACTTCGAGATATGGTCTAGGCCCAGAGCGACTGCGAGAGCGGCAAACCGCAAGCCACAGCACGGTGGAAGTTGGTGGCCAAAGTAGCTCCGATGTTTGGGGTGGATTTCGGGTAGCCCGACGTGCTTACCCCTTTGATTTGGTAGTCTCGGAGCACCCAAATGTTCTTTCGGTGGCTTGCTCGCATGATGGGTACAAGCGATTGCAAGGCGAGCCTGTGCACCGGCGCAGTTGGCAACTCGGTCCAAATCACATTGAGGTGACAGATTCGGTATCAGGAAGTGGCTGGCCCGCTGTGGCACGTTACATTTTGCATCCCGATGTTGATGTCGAGTTAGTTACTCCAAACTCTTTTCACATCAAGCTGACTAATGGCGAGCTGATTTTGGTAGAAGTCGACAACGGCTTGGGCCAGCTTGAGAGCGCGAGTTTTGCTCCAGAGTTTGGCAAAGTCTTGCCAACCCAATGCATTGCGGTGGACCTGCAAAACGGAAACGCTCAGGTTCGATTGAGTTGGAGATGATTTGCATATTCTTTTTCTAACAGATAACTTTCCCCCTGAGGTGAATGCGCCAGCCAGCCGCACCTTTGAGCATTGCCGTGAGTGGATCACCCATGGTGCAGAAGTGACAGTAATCACATGCGCGCCCAACTTTCCCAAGGGCAAGGTGTTTAACGGTTACAAGAATCGCCTTTGGCAAAGCGAGGTAATAGAAGGCATTCGGGTCATACGGGTTTGGACGTACATCACTGCGAACGAAGGCTTTTCCAAACGAGTGCTGGACTATGTGAGCTTTATGCTGACCGGTACCTTGGCCGCACTGTTTGTTCAAAAAGTGGATGTAGTGGTGGGTACATCGCCTCAGTTTTTCACAGTTTGTGCCGCCTGGATGGTGGGAGGGCTTAAGCGCGTTCCATGGGTGTTTGAGTTACGGGATATCTGGCCAGAATCGATCAAGGCCGTGGGGGCGATGCAAAATTCGCTAGCCATCAGGGTGCTGGAGAAGATCGAGTTGTTTTTGTACCGGCATGCAAGCCGCATCGTGGCCGTGACCCATGCGTTCAAGGTCTCGTTGATTCGTCGCGGGATAGAGGGCAATAAAATTGACGTCATCACCAACGGCGTGGATTTGAGTAACTTTGCGCCACAACCTAAGGATGTTGGCTTAGGCGCCGAGCTTGGGCTAAACGGATGCTTTGTGGCGGGCTACATCGGCACACACGGTTTAGCGCACGGCCTTGAGACACTACTGGATGCTGCGCAGCTCCTAGAGCAAACGCCGGGGGCGGAAAACATCCGCATCTTGTTCTTGGGTGACGGCGCAAAAAAGGCTGAGTTGGTTGATAGTGCCAAGTCCCGGGGCTTGCGCAATGTGTTGTTTGTGGCGTCGGTGCCAAAAGATCAGGTACGAAGGTATTGGTCACTTTTAAGCGTGTCTATCATCCATTTGCGCAAGACAGAATTGTTTACTTCGGTTATTCCGTCAAAGCTTTTTGAATGCATGGGCATGGGCATACCGGTGTTACACGGCGTAGCTGGAGAGTCTGCTGTCATCGTACAAACGGAACAAGTTGGGGAAGTGTTCGAGTCTGGCAATGCACATCAACTTGTTGAAACGTTGTTAAAGCTACGTGCGGATGAAACACGCTTCAAAAGCTATCAAGCCAACGGGTTGTTGGCCGCAAAGCGTTATGACCGTAAACTATTAGCTATCAATATGCTCAAGATCTTGCAGGGAGTGATCGCTAAGTGAGAAAAAGAATAATGCTGGTGTTTGGCACCAGACCAGAAGCCATCAAGATGGCTCCGTTATACCATGCCTTGAAAGCTTGCCCTGAGCAGTTTGAAGCACAGGTTTGTGTAACCGCGCAGCACCGTCAGATGCTAGATCAGGTTTTGCGGGTTTTTGAAATCACTCCCGATATTGACCTGAATCTTATGAAAGCCAGACAAGATTTGTATGATGTGACAGCGTCAGTGCTGCTGGGCATGCGCGATGTGTTGCGACAGCACAAACCAGATGCCTTGCTGGTGCATGGTGATACCACCACCTCACTGGCTGCAGCCATGGCCGGCTTTTATGCAGGTGTCCCAGTCGGTCATGTTGAAGCTGGCTTGCGTACCCATGACGTATACGCGCCATTTCCAGAGGAGTTTAACCGGCAAGTAGCCAGCAAAGTGACACGCTGGCACTTTGCGCCGACGAACGTCAGCAAACAGAATCTGCTAAATGAGCGCGTTAACGAAGATCAGATTACGGTTACTGGGAATACGGTGATTGACGCATTATTTTGGGTACTAGCCCGAATTGACTCGAACGCCGAGCGTCAGTTTGAACTCGCCAATTTCTTAAATAATCGATTGCCGTTTGCTTGGCAAACCGAGCGCTTTGTTTTGATTACTGGCCACCGCCGTGAGAATTTCGGCGACGGATTTTTGCAGATCTGTGAGGCCTTGAAAGACTTAGCCGCGCGTTATCCAGGTGTTCATTTTGTGTACCCAGTGCACTTGAACCCAAATGTGCAGCAACCAGTGAAGTCGCTATTGGCAGATCTTCCAAACGTGCACCTGATTGAACCGCTGGATTACGAGCCATTTGTGTATCTGCTAAAGCACAGTCATATTGTGCTGACAGACAGCGGAGGCATCCAAGAGGAGGCCCCCAGCTTGGGCAAACCCGTGTTGGTGATGCGTGATGTGACCGAGCGGCCGGAAGCGGTTGACGCCGGAACGGTGATTTTGGTTGGTGCGAACCGTGAGCGCATTGTGGCCAATGTATCTGAGCTGCTGGAAAACATTGCCACTTACAAACGCATGTCGCGTGCCCACAACCCTTATGGGGATGGCAACGCCTGCGAACGAATTATTAAAGTACTCAGGGGAATTTAATTGAACAAAAAGACAGTTTGCGTGGTTGGGCTAGGCTATATCGGTTTGCCTACTGCGGCACTATTGGCAAACAACGGCTATCAGGTGGTAGGGGTTGATCTGAACACACACGCTGTTGAAACCATCAACCAAGGACAAATCCACATCGTTGAGCCCGATCTGGATGGGTTTGTCCGATCAGCAGTTTCCGCTGGAAACCTTAAAGCGTTTACCACGGCCCAAGCTGGCGATGTGTACATAATTTGTGTCCCGACGCCTTTCCATGAGGGCGAAGGCATTCCGCAACCAAACATTGATTACGTGCTAGCCGCCACGCGCAGCATTGCTGGGTTTGTCAAAGCTGGTGACTTAGTGATTTTGGAATCAACCTCACCGGTTGGAACAACCCAGCAGATGGCGGAGGTGTTGAAGACTGAGGGCGTAGACATCAGCCAAATTCACATGGCCTACTGTCCAGAGCGCGTTTTGCCTGGCAAGATCATGACCGAGTTGGTCGAAAACGACCGTGTCGTCGGTGGCCTGACCCCTGCAGCAACAGAAGCGGTATCCAGCTTCTACCGGTCGTTTGTGCGCGGCGGGGTGCTAGAAACTGACGCCAAAACCGCTGAAATGTGCAAACTGACAGAAAACAGTTTCCGCGACGTCAACATTGCTTTTGCCAACGAGCTGTCGTTGATTTGCGCCAAGGAAGGTATCAATGTCTGGAACCTTATCCAACTGGCCAATCGCCACCCGCGCGTCAACATTCTGCAGCCTGGCGCCGGTGTGGGTGGCCACTGCATTGCTGTGGACCCGTGGTTTATCGTTGCGCGTGATGTTGAAAACTCACGTTTAATTCGGACGGCACGCGAGATAAATAACTATAAAACTGATTGGGCCATTGACCAGATCAAGATTGCTGTTGCTGATGTCTCCGCAAGAACCGGTCGCAAACCGAAGGTGGCCTGCCTCGGGCTGGCGTTCAAGCCCGACATTGATGACCTACGCGAGTCTCCAGCGCTACAAATTGCTCAATCTCTGTTGGCACAAGGATACGACGTAGTAGCTGTCGAGCCGAATATAGATTCACATGAACACTTCACGCTCTTAACGCTGAAGGATGCGCTTGAGACTGCCGATGTTTTTGCCGTGTTGGTGAAACACAAGGGGTTATTGGATGAGTCCGTGAAGATGGCTCTTACTCTTAATAAACGGTCGGTTTTAGATTTCTGTGGAGTGTTGAGTTGACTGGTAATGCTCCACCACAAGCAAAAACGACCAAATTTCAATGAGTTATTTAATTAGTCTTTAAAAAAATAGTCCGTCCGCTAACTCCTGATATCAAATCTCAAACCCTAAAGAAAAGGCTCCGTGAAATTCACGGAGCCTTTTCTTTCGTCTTTACCAAAACCAACGGTGTCTGGCCATGCGGAGATACAAAACCACATAGCCCACCAAAAGCAATAATAGAGCAACAACAGACTTGCCTTGCGAATCAAAGGTTAAATTAGCCAGCAACACCGCTGTCAACGTCATCATGCCGACGATGAGCCCCGTAATCGAATTTCGAACAGCAACGGGGTAGCAAGAGAACCATCTGGATACATAGCGGCGCTTAAGCAAGCTGTGGAAGTGCAGACGGTCGGGCATGCCTGGATGTGCGGCTCTTACTCTGCGTCGATAAACACTGAATAATACCTCTGTTACTGGATGTACGCAAATAGTCAGCACAGCAAAAACACTAACCTGCGGGTTACGCTCTATCAGCATGACCGCGACCCAAGCCAAAGCGTAACCAATGAAGTAAGCGCCGCCATCGCCCAAAAATAACTTCCCGAAGGGCCAGTTAACCCAGAAAAACCCCCAGACACAGGCTGCCAATATCAATGCTAGACCAGCTAAAGTACTGTCCCCCAACTGATAGGACATTAGAGCGTAGCCTAAAAATGCTAGGGTTGAAGTGGTACTAGCCAAGCCATTAAACCCATCAATGATGTTGATGGAGTTAGCCACACCACCTACGGCAAATGCTGTAAATGCCACAGAAATCAAAGTGACCTGCAAAAGCGCATCCAAGCCAACCACGTCCGCCCGAGTGACAGAGTACCCCGTTAGCCACCAAGCCAGCACGCCCGAGGCCATGGTGGCAAATAGCCTTTCTGCCACACCTACTCGTTTGGTAATGTCTTCAGCCAACCCAAACAAGAAAGCTGGTAAACCAGCCAGCAAAAGAGGCGTCAAAATAGCTTGGATGTCTTGCGGTGCTACCGCCCATGCTGCTACCAACCCCAACACCACGGGAACGCCTCCAATACGAGGAGTGGGCGCAATATGAAACTTTTGGATACCGCTTGTAGAGTCTGTAGAAAAGGTGCCATGCCAGCGCTGCGTGAGCACCAACAAAACACATATTAGAAAACTTCCAGCAAAACCCCACGCAACACTGGCTTCTACTGGCAGCGACCAAAGCCCTGAAAATGCACCACACAATTCAGCCATCATTTTCTCTTTAATTATTAGCCTTTGCGGCACATCGTCTCCAAACGGCGATATTATTGATCAGCATCTTGATGCCCGTTGGTCTGTTGCATAACTAAGACAACAACTCACCATCAAACCACCCGCAAACTCTCAACCGCCATCTGCAACCGTTGCGGCTTCCCTAGCAAATCAATCAACACAAACGCGCGCGTCTGGCCATCGTTGGCCAAGTAATGGCCTTCAAGCCCTTTTAGCGGGCCCGACGCCACTTGCACCGTATCTCCTGGGTTAAACATGCGCTCGACCACCTCTTGTGGCGCGTCTTGCAAAAACGCCACCAGCTCTGCTGGCACCTTTGCAGGCTGTGGGCCAAAGCTCACCAGCTTGCTCACACCTAAGGTGGAGCGGATGGGCCCCCAGTTTTGGTTTTGGTCGTCAAGCTGAATAAACAAGTACCGGCTAAACATAGGCTCAGTCACCCACGTCACCTTTTGGCGGCGTAGTTTTTGCACTTGCATCATGGGCAAGAAGCAAACGTAGCCTTGGTTTTGCAAGTTTTCAAGAGCCCGTGCTTCTTGCTTGGGCTTGG
>JACCDN011051639.1_pt1 | contig 24078 bp, 23 predicted proteins | sample 7441691 | NCBI WGS metagenome assembly JACCDN01 (sample SAMN15323439, study PRJNA562643) | freshwater metagenome | isolation source: river surface water | place: USA:Blue River Watershed | collected 2017-08-16 | reverse complement strand
CGAAGCGACTCCTCGGTTGGGAAGCGCAGCATGGTATCGAGCGCATGTGCGTTGATACCTGGCGCTGGCAGTCGATGAACCCGCTGGGCTTTGTGCCGGACGATAAGTCCGATAAACGGCATTAGCAAGCCTTTCGCCCCTGAAGACTCTTTAAATTTATCACGGCTTATTTCATAAACATGAACCCCGCCTTTGAAAATCAACAGATTCTAATCACCGGTGGTTCGGGCTATATTGGTTCGCATACAGTAGTTCAGTTGTTAGAGGCCGGAGCTCGGGTCGTGATTCTCGATAACCTCTGTAATAGCAAGCGCGAAGTCATCAACCGAATCGAAAAGATCACGGGTCGTCGTCCTGAGTTTATAGTGGGTGATGTTCGGGATCGAGCTTTGCTCCGCGTGATATTTAATAAGCACCGAATTGACTCAGTTATCCATTTTGCCGGTCTCAAAGCAGTCGGCGAATCTGTCGAAAAGCCCCTTGAATATTACGATAATAATGTGATCGGTAGCTTAGTGCTTATTGAAGAGATGAGTCGATCGGGTGTTAAGACCATGGTGTTTTCGTCGTCGGCGACGGTTTATGGCGATCCGGAATCTGTACCGATTGCTGAGAATTTCCCGCTAAAAGCGACCAATCCCTATGGACAGTCAAAATTGATGGTCGAAGAGATACTGAGGGATCTCCATAAATCCGATTCTTCTTGGAATATCGCGCTATTACGCTACTTCAATCCGGTAGGTGCTCACGAGTCTGGCTTGATCGGCGAAGATCCGAGCGGTACCCCGAATAATTTGATGCCCTATATCGCTCAAGTAGCGGTTGGTAAGCGAACAAAGCTATCGGTCTTTGGAAATGATTATCCAACACCTGATGGCACTGGAGTGCGAGACTACATTCATGTCGACGATTTGGCGAGAGGGCATCTGTCAGGGATAATTGCTTTGAAGATGGCTCAAAGTGGGTTAATCACCGTGAATTTAGGCACAGGGCGCGGTTATTCAGTATTGGAAATGATCCGAGCCTTTGAAATGGCTTCAGGTAAGGCTATACCATTTGAAATTGTAGGGCGTCGTTCAGGCGATATCGCTGCATGCTATGCAAATCCAGCCGTGGCAAATGATTTGCTTGGCTGGACCGCGCAATACGGAATTGATCGCATGTGCACGGATGCATGGCGTTGGCAGTCTAAATTTTATTAGTGAATTAAAAAGTTAGTCGAATCGTCTACTCCTATTAAAAAAATGAAATTTCAAGTAATACATGTAGTGAGAAATCCTCATACGGGTGTGGCACGAATTATTGACGAGTTGATAAAACAGCAAAAAATAGATGGATACAATTCATCTATTCTAGTGATTGCATCCAGCGAATGGAAAAAATATGATTGGATGACCGTAGAAAGCAAAGACATATTGCGTATATCGAAAGATATCTCTGGTACGATTATATTTTTGATGCACTTATTTGGCTACAAGAAAAAAACTTTAAATGACGAGATACGTCGTAGAATTGGAAATCAAAATACAATTCTGCATTATCATAATGCATGGCTATCTTGTGCCTTCATGGGGTTCAACTTTTCCCCAAAAGTAAAAAGAGTAGTTACGTATCATGGATTAGCAAGCGAGCATGCACTCGCTCGTCAACCAATCAGGCGTTGGATTCACGGAAAGCTAGCGAATTTAACGAATTATATGTGTGATGCTGTAATTACAGTCGATCCGACTACGCCCGAGCGAGCGAAAAAACTATTTAACACTAATAACGATGATTATATATTCATAGCGAATGGTGCGAATTCTACAGGTTTTGACAATGAGGAAAAATTAAACGCACATAAAAGTTATATAACCGTTGGTCATTTAGGAACGATCGATTATGGTAAAGGGTGGCAAGTCACGGCACAAGCAATTGATATTTGTGTAGAAAATGGAATCAAAGTTAAATATCTGATTGCAGGTGATGGCGAGCAAAGAAAATTGGCAGAAGATTATGCTGATAAAAGAGTTGGTCATGTGGATTATATTGGGTGGATCGATGACGTGCATAATGATTTTTTTAGCAAAATCGACTTGCTAGTTATGCCATCCAATTCCGAGGGGATGCCAGTTGCTGCACTTGAAGCAATAGCTAATGCAGTGCCAGTTATTGCAACGGACGTGGGTGGCTTGCCTGCGATAATTGGCGACGATGAGGCAGGTGTAATTATTTCAAGAGATCCACGTGAGTTGTCTAATGTCATTACAACTTATGCAAATGACAATGAGAGGCTTGTAGCGCTAAGAAAAAGTGCAGTTAATAGATGGAGAAAATACTTTAGCTTAAGAACAATGTCTAAAAATTATAATGATGTGTATACAAGAGTCATGCAAAGTTAAATGTGAACAAAGCTATAAAAAAAATTGCGCACTCGTTTGGAGCGAGTTTATTTGGGCAGATATTATTAATAGTAACGCAATTTTTAACTGTGCCGTTTTATATTGAAGCTTGGGGCGTTGAATTATATGGCGAATGGCTTGTAATAAATACTCTACAAGTTTATTTTGGTCTTTTTGATTTTGGTTTGATGAGTGTCGCAGCAAATGATATAGCTATGAAGTTTGGTGGAAATGAAAAGAAGGAAGCGCTGGGTACCTATCAAACTGCTTGGGTATTCATAGCGTTGATTAGTTGCATCACAATTCTTGCTGGCATTATAATATCGACAAGTAAAGTCGGATGGTTTTTTAATTTGGAATTGATCCAGGGCTACGAATTTGTAATCCTAACTCAATTATTTGTTGCTACAACAATACTTCAATTTATGATTGGGATGTCATTGATTGGAATGAGGTGCACTGGAAATAATCCAACTAGCATTTGGATAACTAATGTTTTTTCGTCTATTCAGTTGATTGTAATCGTTCTTAGTCTGCGATACGAAGTGACATGCGTTAGCATGGCCATCGAACTTGCTATAATTAAACTATTAAATCTCCTTTTTTTACTTTACATTTTAAATAAACTGGAGCCTTGGCTATACATCGGTGTTGCTGAATATAAATTTTCGACACTCAAAAAGATGTTTAGGCCATCCATATATTTTATGGGCTTCCCTTTAAGTAATGCGCTGAGGAATCAGGGGGTAATGTCAATGATTTCGATGCAACTTGGGCCTGCGTCAGTCGCATCATATTATGTAATGAGGACGCTGATAAATTCAACACAGCAATTCCTAAATGCAGTCAATAGTTCAGCATGGACCGAAATATCGATTGAATATGGCTGTAGAAACATCAGGACATTAAAAGCAATCTACCGAATGATGATGACAGTTGCTATAACAATAGCAGTAATAGCGTCAATATGCCTTGCATTATTTGGGGAAGCGTTTATATCATATTGGACTCGCGGCCTCTCGGATTTTAATGGTGGATTTTTTAATGTAATGATTGTCGCCGGCTTGTTTACATCGATTTGGTATTCTGGATCAGTCCTACTATCTGCAACAAGTAAGCACGAAAAAATGTCTCTATTTTGCTTAATTATTTCGATACTTTCTCTGGCATCTTGTTATGTCTATATGAATCACTCATTATTTAATCTTGGCATAATACTCCTATTCGGTGAAGTAGTTGTAAGCATTTATGTCATTCAATCGAATACGAAATTTTTGAAATCGCTAGGTGATAATATTCACATTCGGAACTTGAATGCAAGTAATAAAGAAATATAACGTTGTTGCACTTGGGGCTCGTGACTATTATCAAGTCGCTATTGCCCTTCAAGAAGCAAATATGCTCGAATATTTAATCACAGATATTTTTTTAGGCGCTTCGTTTAAAAATTTATCATCAACTAGACACACACAATACATACAACACCGGAAAACATTATCGCTTTATCCGTTCTTTTTTGCGCAAAAAATTCTTGCAAAGAAATCCAATCTAGGTAACATTCTCAATAGATATCTAGTAGACTTTGCATTTGGGTTCATCTCAGGAATCATCACAAAGATCACGACGAATCGTGCGGTCGTTTATTCTTACTATGTTGAGGGCTTTAGCTGCTTCTATAAGCTAATCAACGCTAGACCCGATTCAATGGTTATTTTCCAAGTGCATCCTACAGCACATTATCAAAATGAAATATTAAATGATGATTTGAAATTATTTGAGAAACATTCACCAGGCGTGAATTTTATAGATGATATGGAAGTGACATACTCAGTTCATGATTTTAAAAATTATCTACAGTGTTTAGAAGAGGCAAATTGGATTCTCTGCGCGAGTACTTTCACGGCTAGAAGTATTAATAAATATAAAGATCTGTCAAATAAAATCACTGTCGTACCGTACGGAAGTAGGTTCGAAGGTATTCAACATGCGGATCAATCCATTTGCACAGGACCAAAATATTACAAGCCGGGTAAGATAAGGCTTTTGACTGTCGGCCAGCTCGTTCAGAGAAAGGGAATGCATTGGGCATTCATGGCAATGAATGAACTATCTAAATGTAATGAATACGATTGGATTGTCGTTTCAAATACCTGTGATCCGTCCATAAGATTAATGGCACCAGAAAATGTGAGATTCTTAACCAGTTTAACTGAGAAGGAACTAACCGAAGTTTTTCGAGAAGCCGATCTATTTGTACTGCCATCACTTGTTGAAGGCTTTGGGCTTGTCTATATTGAGGCACTCTCAAATGGATTGCCTATTATTTATACCCAAAATACCGGTCCGGCGGATTTTTGTATTGATGGATGTCAAGGGTTTATTGCCGATGCTTTTAACTACAAATCGCTCTATTATATTTTTGATTATTTATCAAACAAACGTCACATCTTGCTTGATATGAAGAAAGATGCAAAAGTTCTTAGCACTGAAATTTCATGGTTTAACTTTCGTAAGAAAGTCGCAGGAATCCTCTCCGCACTTTGAACATTCAATGATAGATCTTGGCTCATATGAAGATAAAGCGGTTTAAGGCGTAGTAATATCCGAACAGCGCGGTTAAGGTTATTACCCCATTGGTTTATCGAAACCCCTTTTCATGATTGGGCAGATCTGTCTTCCCGTATGCACCATGACCAGGACGACCGTGGGACCGGTAACCACCGAAGTAGGACTCGCTAGCTTCAGCTGACCCATTCAGAGGTATCGCTAGCTCAAAGGAATTGGCCAATCGTCGACGAATTTTCAAGTAGATCGTATTCACTGAGTGCAGCGAGATACCCGTCATATCCATATTCACCGTCGCTGTCAGATCGATGGCAATGCATCGAACCGGCTGACAAAACTGGGTTCGCTGATTATCAAATTGCGGTCGTTCCTTTTATAGTAACTATTGATGAAGTTATCTTAGCTCATGCTGCGTTCACTTCCAAATCCCCTAGATCTATTCACAGTAATATTTCTTTTTTATAAATGATACCCCAAAGTAAGTTTAAGTTGATTTGCCCTGCTATTGTATTTCTTTTTCTCCTTTTAAAAAATCTTTCATCACTTGATCCGTTGATAGGGGACATTATTGTTTTAATCGCAGCATTGATTTCATGCTTTGATCCAAGATCATTCTTCGTCTATATCGCGGGCTCTCAAATCGCTACTGATCCAACGTACATACCATATACACTTGCACAGTTATTAATTCTTTGCATTTTGATCACATTACCATTCAATTCATGGAAATTTGAATCAAAAAGGACTGTCGAATTTATTAAGTACATATCTCCCTTATTTTTATGGGTTGCGTGTGTTCAATTGTGTAATGGTACTTTTAATATGCTGTCGTACAATTTATTGCTAGCGATCATTTATTCTATCGTTGCAATAGGTTTTTTCACAAATAAAAATGTAAACCCTAAATCGGCTATTTTGATGATGACTGTAGGGCTTTCACTTAGCCTTATTGGGTTCATAGGAAATGCAACTGGAATTGAATTTTCATCAATAGATTATGAGGCAGGTTTCACGCGTGGTATTAGAATTGGTGCCGGTAGAGGTGATACAAACACAGCAGCAGTCAATTTGGCAGTTTGTTTTACCTCGATGCTGTCTATAATTTTCTGCTCGGGATTAAAGAAAATACATAAAGTAATTTTAAGCTGCTTTGTTATTCCACTGTTCGTGGCTGCAATTATTTCAACGGGCTCTAGAACGGGAATGTTTGCGCCAATTATAGCCGCAACATTCCTAGTGTATTTTGTATATAAGTCGTCAGAAAGATATAAACCAAAGCAAGTTTTAGGCATTTTTATTGGAATGTTCGTGATTATTTTGATTTTATACTTGTCACCACTTGGTGATCTTATCCTTGAAAAATACGACGAAATAAAAAACTTGAATAATTTACAATCTGATGCATTTGGCGGAAGTGAAATAATATCAGGTAGGTCTTATATGTGGAAATTGCATCTCGATATCTTGAAGGATAGTTTTTTAACCGGTATCGCAAGTGGAGATGTAATTGATTTTGGTGACCAATATGGTGTCTCAAAAATTGGGCATGATGAGAATTATGCAGCGGCCCACAACACGATTCTAGAGTTTATGACTATGGCAGGTTTCCCTGCTGGAATTTTATTCTTTATTTTATTCGCTGTATTGTTATATAGATCATATTTATATTTTTTAGTAAAAAATGATTTCTCTCTGTTCGCTTTCGGGTTGTCCGCATTTATTGTAATGCAGTCCATATCATTGCCAAACTGGAAAACATTTTGGATTTGGTGCGTCGTGGCCTTCCTTTCATCCGATAGCGTAGCGAGGAAATATAGTTAAAATGCGCATATTGAATATAATACAATGCACTAATCTTGGTGGTATGGAATGGGCTTCATTTAGGCTCATGAGTGAGTTAATAGATAAAGGTCATGAATGCAGTCTACTATCCTTGAACCGTATGGGCCCTTTAAAGGCAATACTAGAGGATCATAAAATCACATACCATTCACTTGATTATGGCAATGATAATAAAATTAAAACATATTTCAAACTTAGAAAGTTTGTCAAAGGATCAAACTACGATGCAATAGTTATGACAGGGCACAACTTTATTGCATCATTGGTTTTGCTTGGAACCCCATGCAGTAGAAAAATTGGTGCAATGCATTTTCATCATGAAGGGGTTTTGCCATATTGGAAGTGGAAACTTATATATTTAATTAACAATTTGACTTTTGATATTATAACATTTCCATCCGATTATGTTAGGGCGGAGGCTGTACGAATAAATAATAAGATTGATTCGAAGGCTTTTACACTTAGAAACCCATTGAAAATTCCCGCTCATTCGATCTCTGAACGTGACGTTTCAAATTTTCTTACGCAGCACGGTATACCTGTGGGAGCATTTGTAGTCGGCAATGCTGGTTGGTTAATACAAAGGAAACGATTCGATGTGTTCCTAGAAACTGCAAAATATGTTATTGAAATCAATAGTAATGTACATTTTATTATTGCTGGTGACGGCGAATTGCGTGCATCGATAATATCCCATGCAATTGAACTCGGTATTGATAAAAATATACACTTCATCGGTTGGGTTGCTGATTTGTCATTGTTCTATTCGGCAATCAACGTTCTCCTTTTTAATTCTGATTGGGATTGTTTCCCAACGACACCAATTGAGGCGATGTCATATGCTAAGCCTGTAGTCGCTTCAATTGAACATGGTGGCCTTTCTGAAATTCTCGATAATAATAATGGCTGGATAACAAATAAACATGATCCAAGAATATTATCAGAATACGTAATTGAAGCTTTGGGGAACCAAGGTTCTATTCGAGGCGTGAGGGCACGTAAATCTGTTATTTCTATGTGCTCCCCTTCTTTGGTTGCCTCACAGTTTGAATCCTATCTATTTGGAGAATAGCGTGAATAAATTGGTTAATATTTCCGGGTTTAACTTTGATGTATGGTCTAAACGAGTTCCAACTCGTTGTTTTGTCAATAGAGATGAAGCTTTACTATCATTGTGTGCCAATAAGAGTGTTCTCCATGTTGGTGCTGCTGATGCTCCGTTCGATTACGAAAAGGGGGTAAGAGGCCAACTATTACACCAAAAGATTGAGAAAGTTTCATCTTCAGTTTGCGGTGTTGACGTTAATGAATCAGCGATTGAATCCTTAAAATCATTAAGTATTAAAAATATTCTACATGCTGATATATGCATATCTGACCCATTGCCCGGCCGAACATTTGATGTTGTAATGTGCTGCGACGTGATCGAGCATGTTCAATCTCCTGGGCTTTTATTGCAGGCGTGCAAAAGATACATGAGAGATGATAGTTTGTTGGTTGTTACAACAATAAATGCTACAGCAATAAAGTTGGGAATTCGTGCACTATTTAATCGGGAGGCTGTACATAGCGATCATTTAGCATATTATTCCTTTTCAACCTTAGGCAAGCTTCTCTCTTCTGTTGGTCTTCTTCCAGTCAATTTTGCCGTCTTTGCTTACCCTACTATTTATCGTTTTGTGGGGAGTGTTTTCAATTCTCTTATGCGTTTTTCTGCGTCTACTGCTGACGGAATCCTTATGTGCGCTAAAAAGAATATATTATGATGCGAATAGCTGTAATGTGGAATGACATAGGGCATTATCATGCTGAGAGGATGATTGCTTTACAGAATGTGATGGGTATAGATTTACGAGTTATCGAAAGTAAAGGAGTGCCTGGGTTCGGTAACTTTAGAGCTGCCTTTGAACGTATCCAAAAAATAAATCTTTTAAACCTTGGTCTCGACCCCAACACAAAACTTGAGGTAATTAGGAATAAAGTTTACGAGGCCCTTGATACTATTAAACCAGACGCTGTCTTTGTTGCTGGCTGGTCTACAAGGGTATCTATTGTTGCCCTAGATTGGTGTTCTAGAAAGCGTATCCCATCTATCATTATGTCAGATTCAACTGAAATTGATAAAGTAAGATATCGATGGAAAGAACTCATTAAAAGAAGAATCTTGAAAATGTCCTCTGCTATGTTTGTTGCCGGTTCATTGCATGCAGCATATGCAGAAAAACTCGGTATGCGTAAATCGCAGATCTCCGTTGGTTATGATGTTGTTGATAATCAACACTTCCATGATGGTGCAAATAAAGCGCGTATCCATGATAATTTAAATAGGCAGAAATATTCATTGCCACCGAGATATTTGCTGTGTTGCGCAAGATTTGTTGAGAAAAAAAACCACATACAAATGCTAAGGGCATTTGAGTTGTATAAGAAAAAAAATCTATCTGATGATATTCATCTTGTACTTGTTGGCGGAGGTATTTTAGATTCGGAGATTAGGTCATTTGTCCACTCAAACAATCTAGATGCTTCGGTTCACATTAAGGGCTTCCAATCATATGATGATATGCCTGTTTTATATGGCCTTGCTGAAGCTCTAATTTTACCCAGCGTTGAGGAGCAATGGGGTTTAGTTGTTAATGAAGCCATGGCTTGTGGCCTACCAATTTTATTATCATCACATTGTGGATGTGCTGTCGACCTTGTTAGAGATGGTCACAATGGTTTCATTTTTGATCCATATGACGTCGAGTCAATTGCTCGTAGCCTTTCAAAATTTTGTTCGCGAGCTACCGATAAAATTTTGATGTCAAACATCAGCTTGAACATTATCTCAGCATGGGACCTCATGCGGTTTAAAGATGGATTCGAAACAGCACTAGAAAACGCAATCGCTGTTCCTATTCCATCGCGTTCCCTGTTAAACGCTCTTCTTACGAAATTATTAGTTTTGCGCGCATGAGAGTAGCCCTAGTTACAACATATCTATCAACTGCGGGTGGAGGTGTTAGTGCAGTTGTGGAGGACCTTTCTAGATCTTTAACCCAGCGTGGCTTGAACGTACGTGTTTTTGGACTGAGCGACGAGCTTTGGATTTCTCAAAAGTTAAAGTGGACTGGCTCCGATGTTTACTCCTACCCGGCATTTGGGGCGCTGGGCATAAATTATTCGCGTGAGTTTTTAGTTGGTGTAAAGGAATTTAATCCTGACATAATCCATACGCATGGCATTTGGGGATACACAGCTGCATGTGTTCCTAAATATATATCCTCCTGCCCATATCTGGTATCACCACACGGCATGCTAGATAATTGGGCGCTTGCAAACTCTAAATTTAAAAAAATTATTGCGAGTTTACTTTTCGAACGGAAAAACTTGCAACGTGCAAGTTGCATCCATGCGCTAAATTGTGCCGAAGAGAAATCGATATTAGATTTTGGTATATCATCCCGTATTGTAACTATACCTAATGGTGTAAACTTCCCACATATTGATAACCCCAGCATCCCTCCATGGCATGACACGGTGGACGCTGATAAGAAGGTTTTATTGTTTCTCGGGCGGTTACATCCTAAAAAGAATCTTCACGGCTTGATTTCCGCATTCATTAATCTTGCTAAGAACGAATTGTTTGATTCTTGGGTCTTGGTGATTGCTGGTTGGGGCGATCAACAATACATAAATAGCTTGGCCAAGATTGTTTCAAGCGAAAGTATGGATCAACGAATTCTATTTGTTGGGCCTCTTTTTGGCGATAAAAAGCACTTGGCGTTGATGAATGCTACAGCGTTTGTTCTCCCATCATATAGTGAAGGATTGCCTATGGCAGTTCTGGAAGCCTGGTCATATAAGCTGCCCGTCGCTATTACAAAGGAGTGTAACCTAGATGAAGGATTTTCGAATGGGGCTGCTGTAGAAATTAAAACTGATCTAAGTGGTTTGACAATGACTTTGAGTAACTTTCTTTTAACTGATAGAAATTTACTTAGGGCAATGGGGGAGAAAGGCCATACACTCCTTGAAGAAAAGTTTAATTGGCCTGTGGTTTCAGCCCAATTTGAAAGTTTGTACCAAGAATTAATTGAAAATAATTCGTAAATTTTACGAATGAAATTATGAGGTCAATTTGTGATTCCGAACATTGATTTGTCTTTGTACAATAAAACCAATTTTTCAAGAGGGCGATCCAGGATTGTGGAAGTTCTTTGGAATTTGATCCAGGCTATGTTTGTCAGCTCATTTATACCTGGTTCTTTACATCGTACTATTATTTTGCGCATGTTCGGAGCATCAATAGGTAATGGCGTGATCATACGTCCACGTGTTCGTATCAAGTTTCCATGGAGATTGAATGTAGGTGAAAATTCATGGATAGGCGAAGGCGTGTGGATAGATAATCTTGTGAATGTATCAATCGGATCAAACTGTTGTATTTCACAAGATTCTTATATTTGTACTGGAAGTCACGATTGGGCAAGTGAAAAATTTGACTTGATAACTCGTGAAATTATTATTAATGATTTTTCATGGATTGGTGCTCAATCATCGGTTGGGCCGGGCACTATTGTGGGTAAGGGCGTAGTTTTGACCATCGGTTCGGTTGCATTGGGAGATTTAAATGACTGGCTTATTTATCAAGGTAATCCAGCGAAACCTAAATGCCAAAGAATTGCCGCCACGCAGCAACGAGAATTGCTCTATACAAAAAACATATGAAAAAATTTATTATACAGTCCGGTGAGCTTTTGCATATGGATCTATTAAGATTCATCGCATCTATAGGTATCGTGCTATGCCATTCATATGGATTTTTGTTCCCGGCTGCCTCACGAACAGACTTGATTGTAACAAAAACTGGCGGTTTGGCAATGTTTGTCGATCTTTTTTTTGTTATTTCAGGTTTCGTCATAGCATATGTATATTCGGATACTGTTGTAACCTTCCCTCATTACTTTCGTTTTCTTAAACGCAGATTTGCTAGGCTATTTCCATTGCATTGGCTAACTTTAATAATCTCTGTATTGATTTTTTTAGTCATTAAAAGTTTGGGCTTTGCAATGAATACAAACCCTGATAATTCCATTCTCTGTTTGGCAGACACATTTTTTCTATTGCATGGTCTCTGGCCGTGTGGAAATGAAATTTATTTCAACGGGCAGAGTTGGTCTATTAGCGCAGAAATTTCTATGTATGTTATTTATCCCGCTCTTTTTTTTCTATCAAGCAGGCTGAAAATAACTCTGCCTATTATCGCTTTTTCAGTCATCTCTTGGATTGTTTATAATTCGTATCGTGAATCCGGAAGCTTCTATTTCGACCTGAATGACATACCTATCTTTCTACGTGTCTTACCATCTTTTCTAATTGGCATTTCTTTGTTTACATATCGTGATTCGTTACCGATTATGAAGTCTTCAAGCAATATATTTTTTGGTTTTGTAATTGCGCTTTCTGTCTCGTTGTTTTTCGATTTCCCTACACCTATTTCATTAGCGCTTATATATTTAACCGCCGCAATAACTGTCTCTGCTGATCGAAATCAACCAAGTTCATTCCTGTTAATGATTGCACCCCTTGGCCAAATGACATATTCGATATACATGTGGCATGGTATTATTATATTAATATTCGTTAATGGACTTTGCGATAAAATTCTAAAATTGACCGGGATTTATATGGCTTTTGCTTTGCTGATGTGCTATCTATTTATTTTTGTTGTTAGTTATTTTTCCTATTTTTATTTCGAGTCTCCAATCCGTCGTTGGATTGATAAATATTCCTTTTATAATCAGAACAATCAAATTAATTCTTAATTGACATCCCATATGACTATTAATAGATGTGCTTTAGTAACAGGCATAACTGGTCAAGATGGCTCGTATTTAGCCGAGTTCTTACTTGGTAAGGGATACGAAGTCCATGGCATTAAGCGCCGTGCTTCTTCATTTAATACCGAACGCATCGACCACATCTACGAAGATCCGCATCGCCCGAATCCGAAACTGAAGCTCCACTATGGCGACCTGACGGATACCTCGAACCTGATCCGCATCCTACAAGAAGTTCAGCCTGACGAAGTCTATAACCTCGGCGCTCAGTCACACGTTGCCGTCAGTTTTGAATCTCCTGAATATACGGCTGATGTTGATGCGATTGGCACGCTGCGTCTCTTGGAAGGTATCCGTTTCCTAGGGCTTGAGAAGAAAACTCGCTTCTATCAAGCTTCGACTTCCGAACTTTACGGTTTGGTTCAAGAAATCCCCCAGAAGGAGACCACTCCCTTCTATCCCCGATCGCCCTATGCGGTTGCCAAGATGTACGCCTACTGGATCACGGTGAACTACCGGGAAGCCTATGGCATTTATGCCTGTAACGGCATTCTCTTTAACCATGAATCTCCTCGTCGTGGCGAAACCTTTGTTACCCGTAAGATCACCCGAGGCATGGCCAATATCGCCCAAGGGCTCGATCAGTGCCTTTATATGGGTAACCTAGATTCTCTAAGAGACTGGGGTCACGCCAAAGACTACGTCGAAATGCAGTGGCTGATGCTACAGCAGGACAAACCAGAGGACTTCGTCATCGCTACTGGCGTCCAGTATAGCGTCCGTACCTTTATCGATAAGACCGCCCAAGAGCTTGGTGTCAAGCTCGCCTGGGAAGGTGAGGGTATCAATGAGATCGGCAAAGTAGCTAAGATTGAAGGCGACAAGGCACCGGCCGTCAAAGTCGGTGACGTCATTGTGAGGATCGACCCGCGCTACTTCCGCCCAGCTGAAGTTGAAACCCTGCTCGGAGATCCGACCAAAGCCAAAGAAAAGCTCGGTTGGGTGCCGAAGATTACGCTGGATGAAATGATCGAAGAAATGGTCGCCTGTGACCTCGATAAGGCCAAACAGCACGCGCTCCTTAAGAGCCAGGGCTTTAAAGTCTCCGTGGGGCGAGAATGACCAGTCCTATTAGTAAAGACGCCAAGATCTTTGTTGCTGGCCATAAAGGCATGGTGGGATCCGCCATCGTCCGAAATCTAGAAGCTAAGGGTTATATGAACATCCTGACTCAAAGTCGTCAGGAACTCGATCTCTTGGATCAGAAGGCGGTTCTAGCCTATCTAAAGCAAGAACAGCCGGCATATATCTTTATTGCCGCCGCCAAGGTCGGTGGCATCCAGGCGAATAACGTCTATCGGGCAGACTTCCTCTATCAGAACCTCATGATCGAGGCGAACCTCATCCACGGGGCGCATGAAGCTAATATCCAGCGCCTCTGCTTTTTGGGTTCAAGTTGTATCTACCCCAGGGACTGCCCGCAACCAATCAAAGAGGAATACCTGCTGACGGGACCGCTAGAGCCGACTAACGAGCCGTACGCGATTGCTAAGATTGCTGGCATTAAGCTCTGCGAGAGCTATAACCGGCAATACGACCGTCAGTACATCAGTGTCATGCCGACCAATCTCTATGGTCCAAATGACAACTATGACTTAAACAATAGCCATGTGCTCCCAGCGCTCATCCGGAAAGCACATGAGGCCAAAGAAAAGAACGAACCAACCCTGACGGTCTGGGGTACGGGTACCCCAAGACGGGAGTTCCTTTATGTGGATGACCTAGCAGAAGCTTGCGTCTTCCTGATGGAGACGGGTTACGATGGACCGCTTCTAAATGTCGGTACCGGTGAAGATGTCACCATCAAAGAGCTGGCCGAGACCGTTAAAGAAATCGTAGGTTTCAAGGGCGAACTCGTGTTCGATACCACCAAACCGGATGGAACGCCAAGGAAACTATTAGATTTGTCAAAGCTAATGGCCTTGGGCTGGGCTCCAGAGTTTGCTTTAAATTATGGGGTAGTTTCAGCATATAGAAACTTTGTTCATAGATATGTCAACAATAGTTAGTGTAGTTTTATCCGGTGGTGCGGGCACACGGTTGTGGCCAGCATCTCGTGAGGCTCACCCGAAGCCCTTCATGAAGCTGTCAGACGGCGAGTCATTGATCGAGAAAACCTATACTCGTACCAATGCCTTGGGTTCAAAAGTTCTAACTGTTACCAACCGTAACTACTATTTCATGAGTCGGGACGAGATGGAACGGGTTGGCGTTTCTGGTAACTTCCTTTTAGAACCCTTTGGTCGTAACACTGCGCCGGCTATTGCCCTGGCTGCCAAGTACGTTGAAGCTACCGAGGGCTCGGATGCCGTTATGTTGGTGTTGGCAGCCGACCACCTCATTGCCGATCAAGCTGGGTTTGCCTTAGCCGTTGCCGAAGCTAACAGGTTGGCCGAAGACGGTTATCTGGTGACTTTCGGCATCGTGCCCACTGCCCCTGAAACAGGATTTGGCTATATTGAGCAGGGTGAATTTCTAGGGTCAAGTAATAAGGTCGCCCGCTTTGTCGAGAAACCGGACTTAGAAACCACCAAAGGTTATGTAGCTTCGGGTAAGTATCTCTGGAACTCGGGCATGTTTTGCTTTACAGCTGGCGTATTCCTCAAAGAACTGAGTCAAACGGCTCCGGAAGTAGCTAACGTCGTCGAGACCTGCTGGCAGGCGATGCAGCCGCTCAATGGTTCTGCGATGGCTGAGATACCGGCAGAACTCTTCAAGGCAGCTCCGGATATATCCATTGACTACGCCGTGATGGAGAAATCCGACAAAGTCGCCGTGGTACCGGGTAACTTTGGCTGGAATGATATTGGCTCCTGGAATGCTATTCGCGATCTGGTTGCACCAGATGCAGCTGAGAACCGTGCCCTGGGCGAAGCCATCTTCGTCGACACTCAGAACACCTTTGTGCAGAGTGAAGACCGCTTGGTCGCCACTGTCGGTATTAGCGACCTCATGATCATTGATACCCCGGATGCACTGCTGGTAGCGCACCCGGATAAAGCACAGGACGTTAAAAAGGTCGTTGCTCAACTCAAGACCGATAACCATGAGGCTTTCAAATTACATCGTACCGTTGCCCGTCCCTGGGGGACGTACACCGTGCTGGAAGAAGGCAACGGCTTCAAGATTAAGCGAATTGAAGTCAAACCCGGTGCCAGTCTAAGCCTTCAGATGCATCACCACCGCAGTGAACACTGGGTCGTGGTGAACGGTACGGCGAAGATCACCAACGGGAATAACGAGATTCTGATTCAGGGCAATGAATCAACCTACATCCCGGCCGGGCAAAAGCACCGCCTGGAAAACCCCGGCATCATTCCGTGCGTGATGATAGAGGTGCAGTGTGGATCGTACCTGGGTGAGGATGATATCGTCAGGTTTGACGATATTTATGGTCGATGATGATCATGCAACGCTGTTAATTCTGACTCTGTGACTAATAGAACTAAAATATCCATCGTTACCGTTGCCTATAATAGTGCCGCAACAATTGCAGATACTTTGCTCTCTGTCGCTAGTCAAACCTATCCAAACATTGAGCATTTGGTTATTGATGGCCAATCTACAGACGAAACTATCCGGGTTGTAGCGGCAAATTACCACTCAAAATTGATCTTAAGTTCTGAACCTGACGCAGGGATTTACGATGCGATGAACAAAGGTTTGCGTCGGGCTACTGGAGAGATCGTTGGTTTTTTGAACTCTGACGACTTCTATGCAGATTCGTTTGTGGTAGAAAAAATAGCCGCCGTCTTTGAGGATGAATCAGTTGAGGCATCTTATGGTGATCTTGTATATGTCTCTCCAGACAACAGCTGTGTAGTGCGTTATTGGAAATCCAAGGTTTTTTTAAATGGTGATTTTGCAAAAGGCTGGTGCCCGGCACATCCCACGTTTTATATTCGCCGGACTGCCTTGGAGCGATTGGGGCTATTTGATCAGGCTTTCAAGTTAGCGGCTGATGTTGAATTCATGATGCGCTATCTGGAAGTCGGTAAGATCAAGTCGGTTTATATCCCTCATGTGTTGGTTCGCATGCGCCTTGGTGGTGCAACAAATCAAAGTTGGAGAAATGTCTTGAAGCAAAATAAGGAAATATTCTTGGCACTTAAAAAGAATAGGATTCAATTCAACCCGACTACTTTCTGTGGCCGCAAAGTTCTTAGTAGGGCTTGGCAGTATCTTTCTGCGCACCTCTTCAAAGCCATTTCTTTGGGAGGGGCTTGATGGGCTGTGGATGTCAGCTTTTGGTTACCGGAGCTAGTGGTTTTGTCGGTAAAGCTTTGAGTCTTGAGGCATTTGAACGTGGATTCAGAGTGCGGGCTGTATCCCGTTCTTATTTGGCTTTGCCGGCAGCTATTGAATGCGTGGCCGCAGGTGACATTGATGGCAGCACAGATTGGATTGATGTGCTGAAGGGCTGCGACGTGGTGGTTCATCTTGCCGCTAGAGTGCATGTGATGAATGAAACCAACGCGGATACATTGGTCGCGTTTCGTAAAGTGAATGTGGAGGGCACGCTTACCCTTGCGCGCTGCGCTGTAGCGGCTGGCGTGCGTCGCTTTGTATTTGTCAGTTCCATCAAGGTCAATGGCGAGGTTACCCAGCCGGGACAGGTATTTACAGCAGATGATGTACCAGCTCCAGAGGATGCCTATGGGTTTTCTAAGGCAGAGGCAGAGGCTGGATTGATGCAATTAGCAGAAGAGACGGGGATGGAAGTAACCATCATCCGTCCGCCTTTGGTGTATGGCCCAGGTGTAAAGGGAAATTTTTACAGTTTGTTGGTTTGGGTAGGACGCGGATTGCCCTTACCGTTGGGTTGCGTTACTCGCAACCGTCGTAGCTTAGTAGCATTAGACAATCTGGTGGATTTGATTTTGATTTGTGCAGAGCATCCTAATGCGGCAAATCAAAAATTTCTTGTCAGTGATGGGGAAGATCTCTCGACGACGGAATTGCTAAGGCGAATTGCTAAAGCATTGAAACGACCGGTTCGTTTGCTGCAAGTTCCTACTGCGCTTTTGGTTGCTGTAGGCAGTTTGTTGGGCAAGAGAGAGGTTGTGCAGCGTTTACTAGGCTCACTGCAAGTGGACATTACTAAGACGTGTGAACTACTAGACTGGAAACCGCCGGTTTCGGTGGATGAGGGGTTGGTTAGAGCGGCGAAGTAGAGAGTGTGATGTTACGCTTACTGGATTTCTTGTTTTCCTTGTTCGGATTGCTTTTTGGGGCGCCGGTGTTTTTCGTGATTTATGTGATTGGTTATTTTGATACAGGGTCTCCAATTTTCCGCCAAGAGCGTGTTGGTCGCGATCAAAAGCCTTTTACCTTAGTCAAATTCCGCACTATGCAGCCCAATACTGCTTCAGTAGCATCTCACTTGGCCGATGCTTCAGCAATTACCTCTCTTGGGAAAATTTTAAGGCGAACTAAACTTGATGAGTTGCCTCAACTTTGGAATGTATTTAAAGGTGAGATGAGCTTGGTTGGTCCGCGGCCTTGTTTATTTAATCAACATAAACTAATTGACGAGCGTGAACGGAGAGGCGTCTTTAAGGCCAGACCAGGTATTACAGGATTGGCTCAAGTAAATAAAATTGATATGTCGACGCCGAAAATATTGGCTAAAACTGATGCTAGTATGCTCGAAAATTTGACAATTATGAATTACTTTAAATACATATTCATGACTGTAAGTGGTAAAGGTTCAGGTGATGGGGTGCAGAAGTGAATGTTGAGCGTCCATTCCTGCTGCGTTCATTAATTAGACTACCTCGTTTTGCGAAAAAAACTATCGTTCTGCTCTTGGATACGATGTTGTGCATCGCGACAACGTGGCTAGCATTTTGCGTTAGATATGATGATTGGGTACAGGTTTATGGTCCAGTTCTAAGTGCTTCTGTTATATCGGTTGTTATTGCTTTGCCGGTATTCATTAAATATGGACTTTACCGAGCTATTTTTAGATTTACTAGTTGGTTTGCCGTTTTATCTCTTATCAATTCAATTTCAATCTATTCATTTCTATATGCGGCAATTATTCTAATAATTGGTATTGATGGTGTGCCAAGGACGATCGGTATTATTCAGCCTGTCTTGTTGTTCGTGCTTATTGGTGCATCCCGTTTGGCAATGAAGTATTTGCTCAATGGTTGGGTCCTCAAACCTTCACGAGCGAATCAACAGGTTGCACTAATTTATGGTGCAGGTTCGGCAGGCCGGCAGATTGCTTCGGGGTTGCGTGAAGGCGATGAAATAATCCCGATTGGCTTTGTAGACGATGATCGTCGTTTATGGAAGGGTACCATTGATGGATTGCCGGTCTATGCACTTAATGATGTGCCTAGATTGATTCAATCAGGACTTGGAATTACCGATGTTTTGATGGCGATTCCCTCAACATATCGTTCGCGACAGAGAGAGATTATCGGGATGCTTTCTGAGTTGCCTGTTCATGTACGCACATTGCCTAAATTGTCACATCTGGCGAATGGCATTGTGAAGGTTGAGAATTTCCGCGAAGTTTGTATTGAAGATGTGTTGGGCCGTGAACCAGTCCGTGCCAATGAAGATCTGTTACACCGAAATATTGCTGGTAAAGTGGTGCTGGTTACAGGAGCAGGTGGTTCGATCGGGTCAGAGCTATGTCGCCAGATTGTGATGCAGCGGCCAAAAACTTTGGTGTTGTTCGAATTAAATGAGTTTTCGCTATATTCCATCGAACGCGAGTTAGTCTCGTTAGAAAGCAATGTAAAAGTTATTCCAGTCCTTGGGTCAGTGCTGGATGAGAATAAACTGAGCAAGATTTGTCAGCGCTTTCTTGTGCGGACCGTTTTCCATGCAGCAGCGTATAAGCATGTACCGATGATTGAAATGAACCCAGTTGCTGGGGTTTGGAATAATGTATTTGGCACATTGCGTACCGTGGAAGCGGCGTGCAAATGTGGCGTTGATACATTTGTTCTGGTGTCGACAGATAAAGCCGTCCGTCCTACAAACGTAATGGGTTGCTCAAAGCGTTTGGCAGAATTGGTGCTTCAAGCCAAAAGTATGCAAGAATGCCGCCTCGGTTTTCATGCAACTAAACTAACGATGGTGCGTTTTGGGAATGTGCTTGGGTCTAGCGGCTCGGTTGTGCCTGTATTCAGGGAACAAATTAAGAATGGAGGTCCGGTGACAGTGACCCACCCGAAAATTATTCGTTACTTCATGACCATTCCTGAGGCTGCCCAGCTGGTTATTCAGGCGGGTGCCATGGGCGAGGGGGGCGATGTCATGGTTCTGGATATGGGCGAGCCGATTAAGATTTTTGATCTGGCTAAGCGGATGATCCACTTAAGCGGTTTCTCGCATAAAGACGAGAGCAATCCTGATGGTGACATTGAAATAAAGTTCTCTGGCTTGCGTCCGGGCGAAAAGCTATACGAGGAGTTGCTGATTGGTGGCAACACTTTGTCAACAAGTCATGCACGTATTATGCGTGCCGTCGAAAATGCCCTAACTTGGGATGAGCTCGAGCCAATCCTATTTGAATTAGAAGCGGCAATTAAGACTGACAATAGTGACACTATTCGGGTATTGCTGAAGAAGGCTGTTCCGGAGTTCAATCCTCTGTCAGAAAACGGCGACATTCTAAAGGAGCACGGGGAAGTCTTGTAGTGATAAATCTAAGAAGAATAGCTTATGTGCTCTACGTAGCGCATGAGCGTATCAGTTTTTGACCATCGCCCTTTGCACATGTTGATGGGCAACCTGGTCCCCGAAACTATAAATCTTGAGTGCTCCCACTTGGCATGAGTGGCAGCCTAAAAACCCCAGCATCATTCCTTATGTGATGATCGAAGTGCAGCGAGGGTCGTGCCTAGGTGAGAATGATATCGTCAGGTTCAAGGACTTATATAGCCGCTAAAATTTCGTCCAAGGCTTCTTGGATTGTTGTTAAACTTGTATCTATCGAATAGTGTGGATTCACGGGGGGTTCGAATACGGAGCCAATTCCAGACATTTGAATGCTATTACTAATCAAGGACTTTTTGTAAAGCCCCTTGGGGTCGCGCTGTAGGCAAATGTTGAGAGGTGTGCTGACATACACTTCAACATACTTTTCTATTCCAATGATCGTTTTTGCTTGTTGTCTTCCTTGTTGGGTTGGTGAAATTAATGCGCATATTACAGTGATGCCTTGGTTGTTCAAGAGATGCGCTACCTCTGCTGCGCGTCGCACGTTTTCCTCTCGTGCTTCAACAGAAAATCCAAGGTCATTGCATAATCCGGAGCGCAGCTGATCACCGTCAAGTATGCAAACGGAATGGGCTTTACCTTTGAGTCGTCCAGATAGAGCTTTGGCTAGTGTGGTCTTACCGGCACCTGATAAGCCACACAGCCAAAATGTGAGAGGAGTCGTTTTGGTCATGGAAGATATTCTTGATAAATCATATGTAATGGGAGAACCTTGGTGATAGATACCAAAAAAAAAATAGCTCGAAGCCCCGAACTACTTGAAACATCTTTAGACAATGAAATTGTCTTAATGAGTATCGAACGTGGTAATTATTATGGCCTCAAAACAACAGCTCGTCGAATCTGGCAACTGATTGAGGAGCCGACAACTTTTCAAGATTTGATCACGGCTTTAACTAATGAATATGCAGCCTCTCCGGAGGAAATTGAACAAGATCTGTATGTATTCTTGCAAAGAATGTTGGACAACAAAATAGTTGTCTTGAAATGAGTGGCGCATTCTTTGGGGTATTTCAGGCTGATCAATCGCCTGTTGATGCATCTATTCTTAACATAATGGACAAAGCCATGGCCTATTGGGGGCCAGATGGAGGAGGCTTGTTCTGCAAAGGATCATTGGCATTTGGCGCGAGGATTTTAAAAGTCACTGCTGAGGATGGTTATGAGAGGCAACCATTAATAGATGGCCCGCATCAACTCGTCGCGCGTGTGCGGTTAGACAACCGCCGTGACCTCTGCACAAAACTTGGGTTAGTTAATTCAGCAGACTTGCCCGATAGCCGTTTGATTTTAGAGGCATATAGGAAGTATGGACATGATTGCGTGCAGCATCTACTTGGCGATTGGAGCTTTGCGCTTTGGGATGAAATCACACAAACGTTATTGATTGCCCGTGATGCAAGTGGCAACACGGGGGTTTATTATTGGTGGAACGGTGTTCGACTTGTATTCAGCAATGGCGTCAAGGGGATTTTGGCGCACCCAGATTTCGAGAAAAATATTGATCCATTGGTCTTGGCAGGGGTTTTGACTGTTTATGTTGATCCTGAAGTTGCAGATTGTGGCATCTATAAAGGAATCAAAAAACTACTTCCGGGAAACTTGCTCGTTGTGCGCAGGGGTTCTTTGGCATTAAGTCAGTGGTGGCAACCGGATCGATTAGGGCTATTGAACTATAAAAAAATAGAAGACTACTATGAAGAATTCGTAAACCTATACGACGAGGTCGTCGGTGAGTGTCTTCGGGTTGGGGTGGGGAGGATTGCTGTAACACTTAGCGGTGGGTTGGATTCCGGCTCCGTCGCGTCTCTAGCAGCCCCTAGATTAGGAGCCTTGGGTAAAACTCTGTCGGCGTTCGTTCATGTTCCCTATTATGAAACAGCGGTTACGGAAATGGACAGAACTGGAAACGAGCTGTCATTGGCGAGGGCGACCGCAAAACATGTTGGAAAAATAGAAATTATCCCGATAGCCAGTGAAGATAAATCGATCCTTTGGGGAATCCAAAAGGAACTTGAAACCCATAATCGTCCTGGTCATACTGCAAACCATTCGTTCTGGATGCATGACATTCATGAGCAAGCTAAAGCTTCGGGCGCAAGCGTGTTGTTGACAGGGCAAATGGGCAATTCAACGGTCTCTTATACGGGGCATGGCAGCCTTTGTGAGCCGTTATTTTCTGGGAAATGGGGATCCGTTGTCTCCGCCTTGTGGCAAGAGGAGGCAGGGATGTGGGCCGGTTTAAGAGAGCGAATATTAAAACCCATAATTAGACCAAGTCTAACGCGGGCAAAACGTTGGCGTTTACGAAGTCGGCAACCTTGGTCCGAATATTCCTTTATTCATCCCGAGTTTGCTAACGGCCTAAATTTGTTGAAACGAATGGAGAATGCAGCGTTTGATCCTACCTTTGCTACAGCAGGGGATCCTAACGGTGCAAGAATGCGTGACTTCAGAAGGTTGAAATTGCGTGGTTCTATTGATACTGCCTACCATTGGATGGAGTCCGGAGCTGAATATGGCGTAGATGTTAGGGATCCCACACGAGACCGGCGAATCGTAGAATTTTGCTTGCGAGTGCCGGATGAGGCCTTTTGGGCGAATGGGCGGAGGAGGGGATTAATTAGAAAAGGGATGCAATCCAGGCTTCCAAGGTCAGTGCTGGAGTGCCGTGCAAAGGGTCTTCAAAGTGCTGATGTCTTGCAGAGATATCAGCAGGAAGCATCGTCTATGCTTTCAGTGCTTGAAGAGGCCGCTCAAAATCCACAAGTAATCGTCCTCGATATCACGCGAATGAAACAGACGTTAAATAGACTAAAGCGAGGCGACATGGTGCAGCTTTCATCGCTGCACGCGCTTGGTAGGTCTTTGGAAGTCGCGCTATTTTTGGGTTTGTGATAGAGTAAATAACCTTATTTTAGGAGGTGGTTATGATAGAAAAAGTAAAGAATGACTGGGCAATGCCCGAGCTTGAAGTTTTGGATGTTGCAGAACATACTTTGAGTGGTTTGAATACAAACCTAGATGGTGGTGGTGGTAGTTCCTGATCGTGGTAAGCAAGAAGGGAACCCGTTATAGTCGGGTTCCCTTCTTTCTATTTAGATATGAGAATATTCTCGGCATTTGGTCTGGATTGGGCATCGGATGAATTTTGCCCCGGTTCTTTTGTAAAATCTACTAATGCAGTAGGTAGTGACACTGACTCCATTGTGTTGCTTGAAAAAGGTGAGGCGCTATCTGCATCGACCAAATTGTCGTTAGGCCTTTATGCGGTTTCAGGTGGCGAATATTTCTTAGATGTCCCAGAGATTGCTCGGTATCGTATAACCGCTAAGAGTGTTTTCGTAAGCGCGCTTAGTGGAGCGGATCTTAAAGCGGTCAACGTCTTTCTGATGGGATCTGCGATGGGGGTGGTCTTGCTATTGCGAGGTATCTTCCCTTTGCACGGCTCAACAGTATGCAAGCCCGATGGAACAGCTGCAGTTTTTTGTGGCCACAGTGGGGCGGGGAAATCCACTACAGTAGCAGCGTTGTGTCAGCAAGGCATCAGTCTTGTCTCGGATGATGTTTCCGCAATTAAGTTTGGCGCAGATGGTCTTGCTTGGGTTTATCCTGGCTTGCCAAGAACTAAGTTGTGGGGATCTACGTTGACAGAATTGGGT
>JACCDN010038575.1_pt1 | contig 24098 bp, 18 predicted proteins | sample 7441691 | NCBI WGS metagenome assembly JACCDN01 (sample SAMN15323439, study PRJNA562643) | freshwater metagenome | isolation source: river surface water | place: USA:Blue River Watershed | collected 2017-08-16 | reverse complement strand
GGCATAGGGATTGCCCGATAGTATAATGGTAGTACGACTGTTTTTGGTGCAGTTTGTCTTGGTTCGAATCCAGGTCGGGCAACCAAAGAAAGAAGAAGCCGCAACGCAAGTTGCGGTTTTTTTATGTTGGGATTTTCCCTCTTAAAGGAAGGCCGAGCACAGCGAGGCCAATCCTTTTCTTATATTTGAACAATGAAAACTAGTGTTAAATTTATTCTAAGCTATATCACTGCATTGGTTATCACTATTTTTCTGGCGATAATTGATTCCGACCCAATTACTAATACAAAATCACTTGTGATAGATGTTTTATTTATGTCTCTGTTTATTTGGGGCTTAGGACTATTCACTTATGGGATTAAGATGGTAGTGTTTGGATCTAAAAAATAAAGAAGCATTCTATTCTTAGGACTAGCCAAGTTCAAAGTATTTCTACTCAATTTCCCCAACTCCTATTTTATTAATATGCCCATGTAATTATATTATTAAAATAAAGTTGCCCCTTTGGGCAACTTTTAATAACTTCATACTTGAAAGACAATTCAAAAGTTAGAAAGACCTTTTACTATAAAAATTATTTTTTTGATTTTTATAATTTACAAAGACCAATAGTAAGAAATAAATTATTAAAAACAATAAAACTAATTGAGGATCTAAGAATTGTTCCAGATAAATTTTTAAAACATATCACTGGCACAATAGGTTTATATGAACTAAGAGTTAAAGTTGGTTCAGATATATTTATAATCTTTTGTTTTTTTGATAGTGACAATTTAATCATTTTAATAAATTGATTTCAAAAGAAAACACAAAAAACTCCTGATTCTGAAATTAAAAAAGCATTACAATTAAAAAGTGAATATGAAAACGAAAAATAATATTACTTCAATAGATGTATTGATTGAAAAAGAATATGGAGCAATTGGCACAAAGAAGAGAGAGAAATTTGAAAAAGGTTTCGAAAATTTCAAAATGGGCGTCATGATAAAAGAAGCAAGACTTAAAAAAGGATTAACCCAAGAACAACTTGCTAAAAAAATAGGTACCACAAAATCTTATATCTCCAAAATAGAAAACGACATTAAAGAAGTTCGCATTTCAAGTTTAGAAAGATTAGTAGAAATTGGATTGGGTGGAAAGTTGGAGTTGAGGATTATTTTATAATTCAATATAAATAGAAGCTTTAAAAAACTTTCATATTTAATTACTTTACAAAAACTTGAACAGATCCAGAAACATGATAATTATTCATATTAGTTATCGTTCCAACTTCTGCTTCTCTACTTATCTCTAACTTAAATGTATAAGTGCCGGGGGCAAGGTCTGTCAATATATATGTGACAGGTGTTGCAAATCTAGTTGCAGCAGCACTTGAACCAGTTACCGCCCAACCATTCATAGCAGCACTCCCATAAGTAGCAGTTGATGTACCAGTCTGTTTAATCTGATATCTGAATGAACCATGTGCAGCACTTGATGCTGAAACATCACCCCAAGTATCCCACTTAATAACGACTTTATTACTCGAGTAACCACTTGGCACATCAATTACCAAATCTGAACTTCCTATAGCTAAATATGATCCAGATCCAGAAGCTAATGAAGTTAGAGATTGACCAGCACTAAGATGTGTGAAATTACTTGAATGAGGCAAATATCTTGTGGTTGTTCCTGGATTACTAATACTTATCCATGAACTACCATTGTAGTAATAAAAACCAACTGGAGCATCTGTCTGAAAAATTAACAATCCTGTTGTTGGTGAAGAAATTGCATTTTTCTGAGATGCTGTCATTCTTGGAATTAAAATACCCTTATTGGTTGAAGTTACATCTAATAAAGCCGATGCACTTGGTGATGATGTCCCTATCCCAACTTCTCCAGAAGTATTATAAACATCATTACCACTTAATACCCATGGATTCACAATTGCAGATGATCCAATTTGTTTTACCATGAAATAGGAAGTGTTAGAAGCTGAGGTACTTCCTGTTACAACTGCATTACCAATAATCCCTGGTGCACCACCATAATAATCAGATAACTTAATTCCAACTTGAATGTCAGTAGTTGGTGTAACAATACATTTTATAGGTGTATTGGCATTTTGATTTTTACTTCCAGTTCCATTTTGAGACATAAATAAACTATTTGCTAATGAAATAGAATTGGTATAATCAAAAATTTGAAAAATTCCTGCGCTACCAGCACTTGAATTATGGATAGAAAGGCTAGATTCTAACTCATAGGTTTTATTCGCATTTAAAGTAAATTTATTACCGCTCCAAATAAGATTTCCTGATGCAGTAGCATCAAAGCCTACCAATGCTCCTGCACTTAATGCACTCCCATCAGCGCCTGTATATCTCACTATACCATAATCAACACTTTGTCCTGTTATAGGTGCATTTCCAGAAATTACCTGTGCTTCAAACCAAGGAAATCCATTTGCACTCAAAAAATCACCATTTCCAAATGTACCAATTGATCCTGAGGTAGTTGAATTTGATACACTAACTAATTTCAAATAAACAACCGTATTCACATTGGGAGTAATAATAACTTGTGCAATGCCTCCCATTGAACCGTTAGCTGCAGCTTCACTAGGTGAATACCCATTAACTGCGCTTCCAATATTAGCCCCAGTTGTTTCATTGTACCATGTAAATGATGGTCTGCTTCCAGAAAAATTAGGCACAGAACCAATTAGTCTATAAGTATTACCAGCCTTTAATGTTATTTTACCATCAGTTGTATTTAAAGAAATATCATTGCCAGATGAGTTATCGACACTTGAAAAACCAACTATACCACCAACTGTAATTGTTTGACTAGCTGTTCTAGAACCTCTCATAAAACTTGCAGAAAAACTTCCACTCCCACCTGCTGTTGCAATTGTTGCCCATGCATTTCCATTCCAATAGTAATAACCTGCAGCCAATCCTGCATCGCCTTTACAATAAACTAATAATCCAGTAGCAGGAGAAGGAATTGTTGTTTGATCGTAAATATCTGTCAATGAAATTCTAGGTGGTAAAAATCCTTTATTGCTTGAACTAACATCCAACTTTGCTGAAGCATTGGGTGTAGATGTACCAATACCTGTTTGAGCACTTAAAATTGAAATGCAAAAAAATGAAACAATAAGAATATAGATTTTTTTCATTTTCATTTTTTAATATCCTAAATAAATAAAAGTATTTACAGATAAAGTTTTGGGTGTAATATCAAGGGCTGTTTGAGTAACACCTCCATTGATTGAGCTTGTAGTTAATGTATGCGAATGATTTCCTGCAGTACTTATAACATTTGCATTACTGGCAGTATTACCCGCTGTCCAGTTACTTTGGGCTTCTTTCATAGCTGTTGCAGTTCCTCCAGAAACAGTAGTTACATTATTGTCATTAACGTTAACAGTATGAGTGTGACTACCGTCAGTTGAAGTGGTTCCTGAAAGTGTCACATTTGGTAAATTCGCACGTGCAATTGTTTTAGTATTTGCTCCTGAAACAGTCCCAACTGTACTTCCATTTTGAACTAAAAACGCATTGGAAGCATCTGGCAAATTATTTCCCGCGCCTAAATACAATGTTGCTTGAACTTGCTGTGTTGAAGATAAAGTTGATCTTGCTCTTCCATCTAATTTTACCCAGCCATTGTGATCAGAAGACTGAAAACCAGTTTTTACATCTCCATAATTTATAACTGTCATTGGAGAATTTCCACTAATTTTTTTCCATGTCACTCCAGTCCTCCCATTGTGTTCCGAATATACTCCAAAGGTACCATAGGAAGCCCAAGCTTTCAATTTGTATGTTGCTGAACCTGTTGTAGTGATTCTTACGATACCAGTACCAGTGGACGCTTGTTCACCAAAAGCCGCCAAAATTTCAGTATTGGGCACTTTTGTATCCGATGGATCATATATACCACATTCACCAGCAAAACCGGCAGTACCTTGTGCGCGTAAAAAATAAATAACTTCCCAGGTACCCGCTGACGGCAAAGTAAAAGAAATAATATCAACAGGTACAGCCGAAGGAATTGCCACTGAAGTAGTAAGTATTACCGTCCCAAATTCGGAAGCAACACTTCCGCTCCCTCCTGCAGTTGCAATTGTTGTCCAAACAGCGCCGTTCCAATAATAATAACCAGCAGCTAGTCCATTATTATTACCTGTATTGTATACAAGTAACCCTATAGCAGGACTTGAAATTGTAGAAACATCTGTAGCACTTGTTAAGGTAACACGTGGTGGTAAAAATCCTTTATTGCTTGAGCTAACATCCAATTTTGCAGATGCATCGGGTGTAGATGTACCAATACCTGTTTGAGCACTTAAATTTAGAACCCAACAAAGTCCAATAAACATTAACCATTTTTTCATACTACCAAAATATTTTATAAATCGCATTTATCTAACCCAATACCAAATAATTCCCGGATTTTGACTTGAAGTTCCGCCAGTTCCTGGGTCACTAATCCAAGGAGCTGGAGAATAATAACTGTTATTTGCAATTAAAGTTCCCCACCAATTGCCAGAACCACTAGAAAGAGTAAAATATCCCGTATTGGAACCTACATATCCATACCAAGGCATTCTTGCTGACATTCCATTATTTGCAGAAACGTATGTCCAACTACCATAAGTTTTATTTAAAGTTATATTTGTATTTCCGCTACTATTACTAATAAAACTATAACTTGCATTTGCCGTCCATATCCCTCCATGATTTCTTCTAGTATCTGCATCTATCATATACTGAAATCCACTAGTACTCTTTTTAATATAATCTGCCCAACCAATTATAGAGTAACTAGATGTTGTTTTACTTTCAACAGCAGTAGTTGAATTAAATGGATTATATGTATTGTATTCAATTGCATTATTATAAGTCCAAACTGAATTAGATGAATTTTTCAATATTAAAGTCCATCCACCACCTTCCGTCGTCATGTCTGCATAAATTTTAAATGGATTGCCATTATTAACATTTGCATTTTTTATCCAATAAAACCCATCTGGTGAATTTGGATAATCTTGTTTAATTTGAAAAGCGCTTGATGAAGCAGTACCAGGACTCAAGCCATCTTTTTCAGCAAAAAATCTTGATTTATTAGTATTAAAATTATTGGTGATCTCTTGCTGTGTTAGTTCTCGATTATACACTTTAAAATTAGCAACATTCATATTCATTAACCAATTCGTAGCTTGACCAGGATATCTCCAACCCGAAATTTTACCAGCACCTGCATTAAAATCAGCAGTTGAAGAATTAAAGGAACCTGATGAATAAGTCAAGTCTTGACTTTCTCCATTTATAAAGATTTTATTGTTTGTTCTAGATCCATCATACATTACAAACACAAGATGTCTCCAAGATCCTACAAGGCCGTAATAATCTACTTTAGTACTTGGGATACCATACTGATCACTATTAGCAGTGTTATAACCAAGATTACCACCACTAGTCCAAGCATTATAGGTATCAAACCCAAAATACATTCCACCTGTTGAAGCATTTGTCTTTACCCACATTTCAACTGTCACTACATTAGTGTTTCCAATATTTGCATCAAAATTTGCATAAGCACTAGTTCCATTAAATACAATCGACCCACCATTCGCTGAATTAAATGTGGTATTAGTTAAAGTAACATTAGATCCATTACCTGATAAATCATTCCAAGTAGTTCCACTTCCACTATAACTTGCAGGATTAGCTGCATCTAAATGTAAAACCAATCCGGAATTACTAATACAAGTAATTGACACAGTTCCATCACCTGTTGTATTTGCAGTACCAAAAGAATTTATATCTGAAACAGATTTTGAAGAACCACCGCCGCCGCCGCCATTTGCTGCTCCTCCGCCAGCACCACCACCCCCTCCGTAATATCCAGCACCACCACCCCCTGCAGCTTGCCAACCTGTACCTGGTCCACCTACACCACCATTTATTCCATTTCCATCACCACCATGTTGTGCGGGCGCATTATCATATGCATATCCACCCACTCCAATAGAGATAGTTGAAGCTCCATATCCAAATTGATATCTATTTGAAATTGGATATGCGGTTGAACCTTCTCCATTTTTTGCAGAACCTGCAGTTGTGTTTAATGCAGCACCACCATTATAACCTGTAGTACCTCCTGTTCCACTACCACCTCCTCCTCCACCTGCAATAACTAAAGCATTGGCAACTGCTGGTGAACTCGATGTAAACACTCCGGATAATCCACCACCTGCTCCACCAAAACCAGTTGCACTATTTGCGACTCCACCATTTCCTGCAAAACCATATTTCGCAGCTGCAGTTTGCCCTGGGAAACCACCAACCACGATATATAAAATTTGACCTGGGGTAACATTAATGGTTGAAGTAATATTTGCACCTGCCCCTCCAGCTTGCCCACCACCTCCAGTTCCACCTTTTGCACCAACTGCATTAACTTGAATAGCTGTAACTCTATTGGGCACAATAAATTGTTGAATAGCTCCAGTATAAGAAAAGGTTTGGGTATTAATGCCAAGTGGTTTTCTTAATGCAAAATTGCGCGCAATTACTTGCGCATTCGAAGCTATAGAATAGAAAAGAAAAATTAATATGTAAAATAAATTACGCATGATTAAAAAATACTATCCCCAAATACATATCCTGTAGTCGCAGAATTCATAACTAATCCAATAGCACTATTTGTTGACCTTGTTACAAACCCATTTGATGAATTCAATGTTACCCCTGAAGCTGCAATTGTAACTGCACCTGCTCCACCTTGAATAATTTGACAACTAAATCCAATAGGTAAAATATTGGGAGATGTATTAGAAACAGTTACTGTAACTGCAGTTGAAGATGTAACAATGATTACTTTATTATTATCGGAAGCAGACAAAGTAAATCCAGCTGTTTTACTATCTACTATAAGTCCATTTGAAATTTGAACCCAAATAGAACCATTCCAATAATAATATCCTGGCAACACATTATTTGGAACATTAGTAGTAGTTGCAGTATTATAAACTAATAAACCTGCCGCTAAATTAGATGTTCCAACAATTGGAGAAAAAACATTGGTTGCAGTTAATGCAACTCGTGGAGGCAAAAAACCTCGATCTGTTGCATTTACATCCAACTTTGCAGAAGCATTGGGCGTAGTGGTACCTATACCTGTTTGAGCATTTAAAAATGAAATACAAAAAATTGAAACAACAAGAATATATAATTTTTTCATTTTCAATTTTTTAATACCCTAAATAGATAAATGTATTTACAATCATTCTTCTTGGAGTTATATCAATAGCTTGTTGGGGTACCCCTCCGTTTATACTGCTAGACAAAGCAGTATGTCCGTGTGAGTTAATAGTGTGATTGTGATTACCTGCTGAACCAATGATACCTGTAGTAATAAGGCTTGCAGAATTACCTCGATCTGTTACATCAGAATAGCTCTCATTCATTGGATTAGGTAATACTCCAGTTTTAAATGCATATGGATTCCCAGCTGCATATCCACCCGTTGAATTAGGCACTACATTCACAGGATGATCGTGACTTCCAGCATCTTGCATAGTCGCAACAGTGTTATTGACTGTAATGGAAGGAGATATATTTGGTAATTGATTTTGCGCAAGTGTAGTGCTCATACTTCCCGTAACGCTACCCAAAGTACCGCTAGATTGCATCAAAACTGCATTGGATGCATCTGGTAAGTTTGCCCCAGCACCCAAATATAAAGTTGCTTGAGCTTGTTGTGTTAAAGATAAAGTTGATCTAGCTCTTCCATCTAATTTTACCCAGCCATTGTGATCAGCAGACTGAAAACCAGTTTTAACATCGCCTAGATTATATTGATTAATTGGCAAATTTCCTGAAACTTGTTTTATATAAACTCGGCAATAATCATTATTATACACCCCACCTGATGTTGCCTGAACCAATACATTATAAGTCTTACCTATCTCTAATGCCACTTCAACTTTGCCATTATATTCAACATGGACATTATTGTTAAAACTTGACTGAGCATCTGAATTCAAAACTGTAGTTCCTTCTCTAACATAAAAATTTAATGTAACTGTACCATTATTATTTGTAGCTCCGCATGTGAAATCAATTAAATATAAACCAGATGATGTTACTGAAAATGTTGCACCACTTGAATTAATAGTTGTAGCTGTAGCAATACCATCATACAATTTTCTCAAACCTGAACTTGCAACCCCTGAACCGGTTGAAGTTGCAATCGTTGCCCAATTAACTCCATTCCAATAATAATAGCCAGATAATAAACTAGCATTATTCCCATTGTTATAAACCAATAGTCCAGTTGCTGGATTTGGAATTGTAGAGTTATCCGTACTACTAGTTAAAGTAACACGCGGTGGTAAGAAACCTTTATTATTAGAGCTAACATCTAATTTAGCAGATGCATCAGGTGTAGTTGTTCCAATACCGGTTTGAGCATAACCTAACGAACAACTGAAGACAATAAGCAAAAAAGTATATAAAATTTTTGACTTCATTTTTAACGCTTTTTCTTTTCTAATTTTAATAAACGTTGTTGCATATCAAATATCATTTCCTGTAATTCATTTTTTTCTTTTTTCAATTGATTAATTTGCATTTCTTGCTCTTGAATCGCCTTGACTAAGATGGGTGTGAGCTTACTATAATCCAATGTCTGAGGAATGATATTTCCATTTGAATCAACTGCGTCTTTTTGGCCTGTTACAAGATAGGGTAATACATCTTGTAGCTCATGCGCCATGAATCCATACATTCTGGAATCATCTGTTTTCCAAGCAAAATCATAGGTCTTTAATCGATTGATCAATTCTAATCCATTAAAAGGTTTGAGATCTTTTTTCAATCGATAATCTGAAGTGGTATTATAGGATACAGAACTTCCATTAGGTGCTACTATCTGACCAATCGTGGTACCTTGATTTTGAAACATCATAAATTCATGGTATCCGTTTCCCCAATATTGGTTTGTATTAGCGTTTAAAATTACCATTCCGTTGTTATCTGATGTTGTACTTTCTATATAAATAGTTGTGTTATCAGATCCCTGCACATGCAGTTTCCTTCCTGGTGAAGCTGTTCCAACACCCATTCTGCCGTCTGAAGTAATGGTAAGTGCTGGCGTATTAGAATTATTAAAATTCCAGTTATTATGCAATTTCAGTTTATCACCATCCGCATTATCAATCCCTAAAGAATAACCTAGTATTCCATCAATATCAAATGACAAATAAGGATTACCTCCATTATTTCCATTAGTACGTAAGGCCATAATTGCATGAGCAGATGAAGAGGAATTATTTGAATTATATACATAAATACTAGGTACTGTATTTGATGATGGATTATCTGCCCCACTAAAACTATTACCATTTTGTAGATGTAATAGTGTTAATGGAGAGGGTGTTCCCATTCCAATCTTCCCATTTTCCAAAATTGAAAGGCCATTGTTTTCACTAGCGCCGTTAAAAATTCTAAATCGAGCATTAGAGGAGTTTGTTCCATACTGATCAATCGTCCAATCAACAGTACTGCCAACCAAAGATCTCTTTAAAATAATTTGACCACCTTCATATTGCGTGGATGTAGGATTTAATAGAATCTCCCCTCCTATAGTTCCACCAGTATTACCCACAGTTAATGTAGATGAAGGTGAAGTATTCCCAATCCCCACAACTCCACCATTTGGGTTTAACACCAAATTATAATTGATAGCATAATTAGATTTAGATCTTGCTTGTAACCAAGAATATGTACTTGAACTACTTAAACCGAAATCCAATACATGAGCAGCAGAACTATTTCCTAATCTCAAATTACCATTTGCACTTGAATTGGAAGAAGCAGGATCTGCAGGAGTGGTAACAACTTCAAGCTTATTTACAGGAGTAGTAGTGCCGATACCTGTTTGAGCATTACTAAAAAAAGTAAAAAATAAAAAAGATAATATGAAAACTACTTTTTTCATTGATTAAACAATTTTATGTTCTTGAGCCAATTTAAATAACTCAATATTGTTTTTTACCCCAGTTTTTGAAAGAATGTTCTTTTTGAAAGTAGAGATAGTATTAGACTTTAATTCTAAAGAAGCACTGATATCTTTAACCTGTGCACCTTGAAGCATTAATTCCAAAACTTCTTTCTCTCTTTTAGAAAGAACATTGAAAGGGTTTGTGATTGTTAAGTTTGACATTGATATATACTTAATATTTTTATTATTTATTAGTTTAGAATAATGCTCTGAAAATATACCAGTTAGTTCCATCAGATACTAATTTCATCCAGTTATTAGATGGTTCAATTCCCAAATCTGCCGAAGTTGCTGTTAAAGTAGAATTATCTTGAATTAATTTACCACCAGCGGACTGAATTTGAACCGTAACACTAGCAACATTTTTAATAGTAATCTCTCTACCAGACCCCATCGTTACTGCACTTGGTATTGTGATAATTTGGGATGCATTAGAACCAGTGAATATTATATAAGTAGCAGTTGATGTAGCAGTTCCTGTTGCACTCATAGTAACAACCGATCCTCCTGAATTTTGCCATGTTGCTCCACCACTCGCATCCGATGTTAATACTTTACCAGCAGCTGGTGAACCACCTGTAATTTGAATACTACCATTAATTTTTACAATCCCTGCAGTCCCCGTTCCTGTAGCAGTTCCAGGTGTTAAATTAATATCACCACCATTTTGGTTACCTGTACCTGCATTTTGTGCAGTAATTGTAGAACTCAATCCATTCACAGAAGCCGTTGCTGTTCCTGCTGCCACATTAATTACTGAATTTATGTTAACCTTACCTGGAGTACCAGTTCCATTAGAATTACCTGGAGTTAAATTAATATTACCTCCATTCGTGTTACCCGTTGTGAATCCGTCTTGTGCTTCAATAGTAAGGTCACCACCGTTTCCTGCTGTTGCTGTAGTTGGTAGATTTGACAAACTCGTTGAACCATAAATAACAGCTCTGGTGGTAGATGAATTACCAATTGATGTTGAGTGAGAACCTTGACCAACTGTTCCAGCAGTACCATTGTAACCCGAAATAACAATTTCATTGGTTTCTCCAATTGCGTTTGGACGAACATCGTAACCTATTAATACGCTATTTGTACCTGTAGTATTAATCGTAGAAGCTGAACCAGCACTATAACCAGCACTAAAACCTAAAAAGATATTATTGGCTCCTGCTGTAGAACTGTTATAGCCTAAACCACCACCTGCAGCATAACCAATACCAATATTTCGATCTGCATTATTGTAACGCAAAGAATACCAACCAATACCGATATTATTTGAGTTTGCAGAGCTTACTTCACCATTAGCGAGTGAACCTATTCCAATATTATAACTTCCTGTTGTATTATTTCCAAGGGCGTTTGAACCAATTGCCACATTATCTGTACCCGTTGTGTTCTTATTTAGAGCATTTTGACCTAAAGCAGTATTTGAACCACCTGTGGTGTTTGCACCTAAAGCTGAACTACCTACGGCTGTATTAGACCCTCCAGTTGTATTATTATATAAAGTTCCACTACCAATTGCAGTATTAGAATTTCCTGATGTATTAGAATTTAATGCATTATTACCTAGAACAGTATTGGCACTTAAAAAACCTTTACCCTTTCCAACTCTAAATGAATTATCATAAATTAATAAATCGGCACCTATCACATTTACACTACCTGTTACAGCACCTGTCCCTGGGGTCAAATTTATGTTTCCACCAGTCATACTTGCAGCACCATTACCAGCAGTTAAGTTGATGTTTCCACCATTTGCTGATGCTGAAGCTGATCCAGCTTTTAATGTAATGCTACCGGGTGTACCACCGCCAGTTGTTCCTTGGGCTTCTATTGTTGAACTTTCGCCAGCAACCCCAGAAGCAGATACAGCTGCTGCTGGAACCGTTGTTAATGAACCATAAATTTTTGTTTTTGTCGTAGATGCATTACCGATTGTTGTTGAATTAGAACCCAATCCGACAGTACCTGCTGTTCCATTATATCCTGAAAGTACAATTTCATTATTATCTCCATTTGCTAATGGGCGAACATCATATCCAATTAAGACACTATTTAGGCCAGTTGTATTTGCAGTTGTTCCAGTTGAATAAGTCGCACCAGCATTAGAACCAATGAAAATATTTTTTGCTCCTGTAGTTAAATTATAACCAGCTAGGTAGCCCATTGCTGTATTATCTGAGGCCGTCGTAACCCCATATAAAGCACTGTATCCAAAGCCCGAATTATAGTTTCCAGTAGTATTCATTCGTATGGCTTGCGTACCAAATGCAGCATTTCTTGCACCTGTTGTATTATTCTCCATTGAAACTGATCCAAATGCTGCATTAAATGATCCTGTTGTACCATTTCCATTTGTTAATTTTAAGGCTTTATTACCAACTGCGGTGTTGTCTGTTCCGGCTGTATTAGCTAGAAGAGCACTTGCACCTAATGCAGTATTAGTTCCATCACCAGTGTTACCTCTACCTACAGTTATACCATTTACCGTCAAATCAAAAGCTCCTAAATCCACAGATGAAGTTGCCCCTGTATAAGGAACAAAAGAAGGGGTTACCCAAGTAGGTGCTGTAGAATTTGTGCCATTACCAGAAGAAGCCAAATACTTTACAGTTGATGTGGTATTACCTGCTAATAATGCAGTTGTTCCGGCAGCCGTCTGATATGGAATTGCTCCTACCAAACCTCCACCAATATTTGTTGCAGTTGTTGCTGTACCTGATAAATTACCCACAACTGTAGTTGCAGTTAATGAAGTTAAACCAGTTACAGATGTTACCGTTCCACCTAAAGTCATAGTTGTACTACCTAAAGTAGTTGTACTATTTGACAATTGAGCATTTGTGATACCAGCGTTACTTGCCAAGTTGCTCGTAGTTAAACCAGTTGCAGAAATTGTTCCTGCACTAATTGAAATACCAGAACCTGCGGTTAATACTTCTTGAACACCAAGTCCAGTAATATTTGCTTTTGTTATATTTAATTTTGAAAATGCAATGGCTGCATTAGCATCTACATCCGCATCCGCAATGGTTGATTTAGTTGCAATGGATCCTAAACCTAAATTGGTTCTTGCACCTGACGCAGTTGTTGCTCCTGTACCCCCTTTTGTTATTGCAATTTCAGTGGCACTCCATGTTCCAGCTGTGATTGTACCAACCGTTGCTAAATTAGCTAATGAAGTTAATGTTGTATTTAAGGTTGCCGTAATATTCCCTGCTGTAGTTGCTGTTGTTGCATTACCTAAGAAATTCGTTGCAGTCACATCACTTGTAAATGTTTTCGCACCTGCAATAGTTTGTGCTCCTGTTGAAATTAATCCAGGGTTGGATGCATCTGCTGCTGCCAATGTCAAAGTTGTTCCACTAATAGTTCCTCCATTTGTATATGATGTTCCTGTTGTATATGTTAATGTATTCACACCAGCAATAATGCTAACAGTACTAGCAGCTGTTAATCTACCTTTACTATCTACAGTAAATGTTGGAATAGCAGTTGAAGATCCATAAGTGCCAGCAGTAACTGTTGTATTCGTTAAAGTAGCGGTTCCAGTTACATTTGCAGTACCATCAAAACTTCCACTTGTATAAGTAACATCACCTGTTGTTGAAATGGTTCTTCCTGTAGCTAATGCTGTAGATGTACCACTCAAAGTTCCAGATAAATTAGTAGAAGTTAATGATGTCAATCCTGTTACTGAAGTGACAGTTCCTCCTAATGTCATCGTTGTTGTACCTAATGTAGTTGTACTATTAGCCAATTTCACATTGGTGATACTTCCATCACTTACCCCAGCAGATGCTGTTTGAGCATCCACATAATCCTTTATTAATTTAACACTTGGATATTTTGAAGTTGAAGCTGCATCAGTTGTGATATTTGTACTCATGTTAGCCACTGACTGAGCTCCTAAATTGCTTAAAGCACCACTAGCAGTAGTTGCACCTGTACCTCCTTTTACAATAGCAATTTCTGTTGAACTCCAAGTACCAGAGGTTATATTTCCAGTTAAATTAATATCTCCAGTAAAATATGTTGCAGTATTTGATGCATTCCCAATTGTAACTGTATTTGATCCATTTCCTAATACATTATATCCAATAGCAATTTCATTAATTGAATTATCTGTTAAAGCTCTAGCATCACTTCCAATTAAAATACCTTTATTAATATTCGACAAATTAGTACCTGTCCCGGATCCATATTTACTTCCTGAATTATACCCTATTGATATGTTATCTCTACCTGTAGAATTATTTGCCAAAGAACTAGGACCTATTCCAACATTATAAGAGCCAGAGGTATTATTATACACTGCAGATGATCCAATAGCAGTGTTATAGGCCGCATTTGAAGTTGATTTATAAAGAGCATTACTACCAATTGCAGTATTATTACCATAACCAATAGTACTATTCATACCATTGAATGTATATAATGTCCTATATCCTAAAGCAGTATTATTCTGACTTGCAGTGTTTGCGATTAAAGATTCATATCCAACTGCAGTGTTATAACCACTTGCAGAATTATTAGTTTTTAAAGCATCAAATCCAAATGCAAGGTTTGTACTTACATAATTGTTGCCTTTACCAATTGTTAAACCATTTACTTTTAAATCATGGGCACCTAAATCTACCGCTCCTGATGCGCCAGTATATGGCACATAATTTCCAGTAACTGCACTAGACGATGTCCATGTATAAGTTCCGCCAGCTGCAGAAGTTAAAAATTGTCCGGTTGATGGAGCAGCATCAATTGCTGTAACAACACCAGCTCCATCAGCTTTCATAATACCATTCACTGTTCCTGCTCCTCCATAGCTACTTCCTATTACTGTTCCACTCCAAGTTCCACCATTCACATTGCCAGTTAAATTAATATCTCCTTTAAAATAGTTTGCAGTAATTGAATTGTTACCAATGGTAACCGTGTTGGAGCCATTACCAATTGCATTGTAACCAATAACTGTTTCATTTGTTGAAGTATTAGTTCCAGTACGAACATTACTACCAATTAAAACCGCTTGATCCACTTTTGTCAAATCTGCCCCCGATCCTGTTCCATATTGTGTTCCTATAGCATAACCTAAAGCCACATTATTATTACCTGTTGTATTATTTGTCAAAGCAGACACACCAATACTCACATTATTTGAAGCCGTGGTTGCAGCAAACATTGAACTAGCACCAATAGCAGTGTTTGATGAACCATTTGAAAGACCGCTTGCACCGTAAAGAGCTTGATTTCCAATTGCAGTATTATATGAACCAATAGTATAGTAAGATGAATATCTTCCTATTGCAGTATTATAATTTGTATTTACTACTTTATTTAATGCTTGTTGCCCTATTGCTGTGTTTCCAACACCCGAAGTATTTAAATATAAAGCCAGCGATCCCAAAGCAGTGTTAGTATTACTTGAGAAATTACCTCTTCCAACTGTCAAACCATTTACAGAGATATCAGTATTAAAAGTAGCAGTATTTGAAAACGTCTTTGCGCCAGCGAAAGTTTGTGTTCCTGTTGTAACCACACCACCATTGTTCGCATCTGCAGGGGTTAATATTAATTGACTAGAACCACTTATTGTTGCACCATTTGCATTGGATGTTCCAGAAATAGCACCAATTGAACTTAATCCTGCATTTGCAGCTGTGATTGAAGCTTTTACATATGCAGTTGTTGCTAATGTTGTTGAATTATCATTTGTTGCAGGTGTTGGAGCTGTTGGTACACCTGTAAATGCTGGAGAAGCTAAATCTGCTTTTGTACCTAAAGCAGTATTAAGCGCAGTAATACTTGTAGTATTTGCTGCAACATTTGTATTTAATGTTGCAATACTATTTGTGTTAGCAGTAATACTCGCTGTATTTGCATTCACACTTGAAGTTAATGAAGTTATACTCGTAGTATTCGAATTCACACTAGTTGGTAAAGTTGCAATAGTTGCTGAACTTACCCCACCAACACTATTTACAGTGGTTGAAAAACTACCATTACCAGATCCAGCCACATCACCAGTTAAAGTTGTAGTAGCATTTGCTGCCATTACATCAGTTCCAATGGCTAATCCCAAGTTAGTTCTTGCTGCTGCTGCTGTTGTTGCACCTGTACCACCTTTCGCAATAGCAATTTCAGTACCATTCCAAACACCTGAAGTTATTGTACCAACGGTAGCAATATCTGTACCTACTAATTTTGCTGCAGTAATACTGCCTGCTAATTTAGCATTGGTAATACTTAAATCTGCTACACCCGCATTGGCACTTTGTAAATCAACATAGGTTTTCACAGCCTTTTGTGATGGATACAAAATATCACTTGGATTTGTACTACCCAAATCTGTTGCAGTACTCTTATTCGCACTAGCTTCTGCACCTAAATTAGTTAATGCAGCTGCTGCTGTTGTTGCACCTGTACCACCTTTTGCTAAAGCAATAGTTGTACCACTCCAAATACCAGCTGTAATTGTACCAACACTAGTTAAACTAGATCCTGTAACAGTATTCGGCAAACTTGTTCCTGTTAATGTACTTGCGTTAGCAGTAATTGTAATATCTGCACTACCATCAAAAGCTACACCATTAATATTTCTTGCAGTAGCAAATTTTGTTGCAGTTGCAGCATTGCCTGTAGTACTTTGGTTTAAAGTTGGGAAATTAGTTAATAATGCAGCACTACCATTAGGAGCTAAATAATCTACCCCTGCAGTAATTGCATTTTGTTTATTGTTAAATGTTGTAAAATCTGTTGAACTTAAATATCCATTACTAGAACCTGAAGCAGCACTCATGCTGAAAGTTCCAGAAGAAGTATTAAAACTTAATGGACTCACAGCACTTAATGCACCTCTTACTCTTGCATCTGTATAATACTTATTATTAGACCCTTCTGCAACATCGTTAGTTGTTAAAACAACATTGGGACCAGTTGATCCATTCACACTTGTTACAGAACTAGGTGTTGCCAATTCAATCCAGTTAGCCAATGTGCTTGCTGGTGTTGCACTTAAGACAAAGTTTTTATTTACATCAGTACGAATTGCAATACTTCCCACTACTGCACTAGATAAAGCCAACATTGCATTTTGACTATTCACAACTACTGCACTTTGGAATGATATAGCAGGAATTTGATTAGAAGGTATTTTACCATCATTACCTAATGTAGCTACCCCATTATTTGCAGCTTTTTCAGTCGCATTAATTTTATTAGAGAAACTTGTAAAATCAGTTGCACTTAAATATCCATCCACACTTGGTGTTGCTTGGTTAATCGTTACTGATGTTCCGTTTTTTACTAAAGGTGTAGTAAAACTTAAAGGAGCTTGTACATCTGTACCAATCACTAAACCTAAATTTGTTCTAGCACCAGCAGCTGATGTAGCGCCTGTACCACCATTAGCAATAGCAAGATTACCTGTTATATTAGAAGCCTTACCAGGAATATCACCGCTAATTTTAGCACCATCAATTCCTGTAGCAATTTTTGCATTCGTGATGGCATTGTTTGCAATAACTGGTGCACTAGCAGAACCTGTTAAATCTCCAGCAATCTGAATCTTACCTTTTGTATTACCATCTGCATCAGGAATAGATGAATTGGTAATTTGAGAATCCACATAGGTCTTCACCGCTTTTACAGATGGATATTTTGTATCTGAAGCAGCATCTGTTGTAACATTTAAAGATTTATTAGAGAGGTTTTCTTTGGTATTTAATGAAGTTGTTACATCAGTAGTATTTGCTTTTAAAGCCAATGAACTTGTAACATCAGTTGCAACCGCTTTTAATGCCAATTGGTTATAAATAGCTGTGCTATCAAAAGTTTTAGCAGCTAACTGAGTTGGAGTTACATATTTAGTAAGACTATCAGCAATATTTAATTTAGTAGCAATAGAATTTAAAATAGGTGTTTGATCAAATGTCTTTGCAGCTAATTGAGATGGTGTAACATATTGAGTTAAACTATCTGCAATATTTACCTTGTTCGTTACTAAACTATTTAAATTAGACACTTTTGCATAAGGCGCCAACATTTTTGCCGTATCCAAACTATTCAACTTTGAATCAAATCCTGCAACAGATCCTGCAAACAATGCATAAGGTACTGTACCAAAAGATGTAGTACCTAAATCAATCCACTCTTTAGTATAATCCCAACTTGCAGAAGGCGCAATGGGAGAAATAGAAATTTTTATATTTAAAAAGTAGGGCCCTTTTGTCCAATCTATAGAAGAAAGGTTAGCAGCAGTGCCACCTTTTCTCACACCTTGTCCAATACTAATACTAAATACACCACTTGCGTCTGTATTGGTCTCATGATCTTCTACCAATGCTTTTACACCAGTAGCTGAACTTTGTATGATACTAGACTGGATAAATATCTTTCTATCCTTTGCAGGATTTGAAAAATTATCTCTAGCTACAGCTTGGAAATTAATTCCATTATTGGTTTGTGCATTTGCTTTATTTGCAAATACTGCAAACAATAAAATTCCTCCACACAATAAAGACTTAAAAATTGACTTCTTCATAAATTATTCCTATTAATCTAGTTAGCTTTAATAAATTTAATGGCATCCACAAAACTGGATGATTCTATTTTTAATACATAAGTACCTGAGTTCAGATTACCTAAATCAAGGGTAATCCCCTGAAACAAATTATATCCCGTTTCTTTCTTTGAACTAATAAACTGACCATCTGTATTATAAATTTGCAAATTGAATACCTCATTTAATGGAGGTGTATTTACAAATTTTACTTTGGTTGCGCTATTCACAGGATTAGGAAATAATTTAATTCCCAAGCTGTTAAATTTCATTGCTACTTCGCAGGTAAATGCAAACTCACCATTAGCCCTCTCCCCTTTCAAAACTGCAATACCAGATTGAACATCTATACAAGCAGCTACACTTTTAAAATTAATTGCACTCGCTGTACTGGATGTTCCTGCAATCATACCAACACTGCTCATTACAAATTGCGCATTCAGTTTTGCACTAATTAAAAGGATTGTAAAAAATATGACTAACTTATACTTCATATTAATGATTCGTATTGTAATAGAATTTATTAGTTACGCCCCCTACAGTAGAATATAAAATCATATTACTAGCCCCTAAAGACTCTACATCGTATACATATTCGATAGTATTTTGACCTTGGGTTTTAGCATTTACATGAATCTGTAAGACACCGTTATTTTTTTCAATATTGTACACTCCTTTTAAGCCATCAGAATCTATTGTTGAATAATCTTTCAAAAACTTAATAAAATAAGTAGCTTGGCCTACATAATTTTTTTCTGTGGTTTTTGATGCTGTGATTGTTTGAGAATAACTTAAATACCAAATTTTCTCAGAAATCATTTGATAAGCTAAATTTAATTCATTAGTCCCTGCTTCTTTTTTACATGAAAAAAGAAATAAGCTTGAAAAAAGTAATATGGTTAATTTGTATTTCATATAAATAATTTTTAGAAGATATCGCTTGCATTCAATTGCATGCCAATTTCAATTGAATTTAAATTTGCTTGAATAGGTGCTTTAGTAAACGAACTGATGCCTTGTTTGTAATGAATAAAAACTGTGTAATAACCGCTATTATCATACTCAACTCCAAGATCAGCTCTTAATAAGAATCTATGATAATTATAGTTTACCTGATTGTCCATACTTTGACTAGACAATCTTGTATCGATATTTGGACCAGCTATCAAATAGAATTTTCTATTTTGATTATTCTTAAATGGAATTTGTTTTCTATAATGCGCAAAAACATTCAAAGTGAAAAATTGATCATCCGCTTTGAACTTAGAAAAATCACCCAGAAAAGGAGAAAGTGAAACTGGATCTTTATATTGAGTGCCAGAAGTAATTTTTTGTAAACCCGCACCAAATGTATAGGCATGCTTTTGCTTGTACATTCCGTCTACTCTAGCACCCACAAAATACCCTGGCTTATATGAGGATTTATTATAATTTGAAAGGTCGTAGTTGAAATTAGAATTATAGTTGCCAGTCTGAATAGCTTGCTTTGACATGCCCATACCTGCATACAAGTACAAATTATTGTCCTTGAAGTTTACCAAAGATTTCTTCAGTTGGTTGGAAACCTTATTTTTTACCAATGTCAATTTTTCGGCAATTGAAACCTTCGCTACTTTATTGGTATCCTGAACCAGATTGGTTTGCTGAACCAGGGTATCCACTTTCTTTGTTTTTTTGAAAATGAAGGAAAGTGGTTTTTGGTAAAATGGTTTTTGAGATTGGCCACATAAACAAATTGAAATAAAAAATAATGTGACAAAACTGCTCTTGAAAATATTCATATTATGTTTTTATAGTATATTACTTGTACAGGATTATAAAAAAAAGCCCGCTCGATTTGCTCGAACGGGCCGCAATTTAATGGCAAATATGTCCTAGACTTAAATCTATTACTAGAAATATGTCTAATTTTCCTAAACCAGAACAAGAAATAGACAATTATCCGGATTTTTAGACATTAATCCAGGTTCTGTAAATATTCAGAAGGGGTTAAACCAGTTTTGGTTTTGAAAGAATTGATAAAACTACTTCTAGATCCAAAGCCAGCTTTTTTAGATAAAGCATCTAATGTTAAATTCTCATATGTGCCATCTTTCATTAATTCTAATACATGATCAATTTTTAAATCGTTTTTCCATGTATTAAAATTAGTCTTCATGTATTCATTAAAATAATAAGATAAGTGGTGAACAGGAATGTCGGTATCCGAAGACATCATGGTGAGGTTAAAGTTGGCCTTTAAATAAGGCAAAGAATCTAGATAATTGTCTATTTTATTATTTAGCAATTGTAGCTTATCCTCCGAAATTTCAAAAGTTTTGGAAAGTCTTTTTTCTGCTGTTTCTTCTTCCATTTTACTCACTTTTTTAAAAGAAGAAAGCTGATAGTCTAATTGAGGGAGACCATATAAAATATTAGGGAAAAACAAAAGAGAGAAATTCAATACAACTAAACTCACTGCTGTAGCCAAAAGAACATAATAGGCTTGAATACTTGTGGTATTATAATCTTTTGTTATGAATCCAACAATCGAAAATAAGAAAAAACTAAAATACAATACCAGTGCAACGCCTATCAACATCCATAACCATTTGAAGATTAAACCTGATTGATTATTGTTTTCAGAAAGGTTTAGTTTGTTCTTATATATTAAAACAACTGAAAAAATTACATACAATAAAGCATGAATTGGCCTAAATAAAAAATTCCAAGAAGGGCTTATAAATAAGTAATCAAAATTTACCAAGTTGGCAGGATTCTCCATTACAGTTATAGCATAAGCTAATTTATAATCAAACCCCTTAAAAATATAAGGTAAAACATTTATAAGTATTATTACAGCAGGTATAAAATGTAAATAATCCTGCTTAGAAAGTTTATAATCATCCACCAACAAACTTCTCACATAAAAATAAAACAAGGGGCCTAGCATTAAATACAATGGGGTAAAATGTATCAGCATGGTGGCTATCAGGTATTTATTCTGAGAATACACTGTAGCATAATGAGAAAGGGCATATATATTATTAATTAACAAAAAGAATAATAAATAAATATTGGCCTTATTGGAATTTTTTAAATTAATTAAAACCAATATTGAAATTAAAAACCCGGCCAATGTTAAATATAAAAGCATATTCTAATTTAAATAATCTTGTTCAATAAATTTCATCTTCCTTAAAAATAATTACTCCTCCCCTTCTACAATGGTTCCATAATCTACCAATAACTCTTCTCCAACTTGGATATCCCTAATCGCTTCAAATCTTTCTCCATCATTAATGGATATTACATTGGGTGTATCTGAGTGATTCAAATAAATCACCAAGTCCACCATTTTAAATCCATACTCTGGTATGAAATAACTTCTCTCATCAAACAAACAATGATTCTCTACCAATGCCCTGCTGTGTTCTGGCAATGCCTCTACTTCTTCTCTGCTCACTTCAATCCAGTCTCCAAATCCTTGTGAAAATATATCCTGCGTGCCCTTGGGTATATCTCTTATGGCAAATACACCAATACCATGTATCGGTGATGGCTGAATCATTACATAGGTTGACTCTGCTAATTGTTTGATTAAAGCTTGCTTTTTCATGAAGCTTTCATGATTTGATCATAGCATGCTTTTAGAGCAGTTTCCCAATGAGGGATTTTTATGTCCAAGTCTTTTTCAATTCTTGAAGTATCTAATACTGAATAAGCAGGTCTTTTTGCTGGCGTGGGAAAATCTACTGTCTTAATAGGATTTACATCACAGCTTAAGCCAGCCACTGATTGGATTTTTTTAGCAAAATCAAACCAAGTAGTTTCTCCCTGATTTGCAAAATGATAAACGCCTTTAATAGTTTTGCCAGCTTCAATTGCTTCAATCATCTTCATGGTAGCAATGGCTAAATCCTTTGCATAAGTGGGCCTACCTTTTTGATCTGCTACAATATTTAAAGAATCTCTTTCTTTCATGAATCGCATCATGGTTTTCACGAAATTATTTCCATGACTACTAAATACCCATGATGTTCTTATTATAATAGTATTTGGATTAGCTGCAAAAGCCAACGATTCTCCATCTGCTTTGGTTGAACCATAAAAATTGAGTGGCGCAATAGCCGTATCTGTTGTATATGGACAAGTTGCATCTCCTGTAAACACATAATCTGTAGAATAACTTATAAATGGGATTTGCTTTTCTGCTGCATAAGCCGCCATCACTTCAACAGATTTTGCATTAATGGTATAAGCCAACTCCTTTTCAGTTTCTGCTTTATCTACTGCAGTATAAGCAGCTGGATTAATAATGGCATCGGGAGCAATTGTATCTAATACAGCATTAATCGTTTCTGGCTTAGATAAATCTAAAACAGTTCTATCTACCATCACAAATTGATAATTAGGATAAGCAGCTGCAAGTTGTGATAATTCCCAACCTAATTGTCCATTGGCACCTGTGACTAAAATTTTTTGAATGGACATCTTGATTATTTTGAAGTAAACTCTTTAGGTTGTTTTGTCCACTCAGTAGGTGGTAATGCTTTAAAGTACGCATAGGTTTTTTGTAAACCTTCTGCGCGATTCACTTTGGGCTCCCATCCTAAAATGGTTTTTGCCTTAGTGATATCTGGTTGTCTTTGCTTAGGATCATCTACAGGTAAATCTTTATATACAATCTTTACATTAGAGCCTGTTAATTTTAATACCTCTTCAGCAAATTCTTTTAAGCTAATCTCGTTAGGATTACCAATATTCACAGGTTGACTATAATCGCTTAGTAATAATCTATAAATACCTTCTACTAAATCATCTACATAGCAGAAGCTTCTTGTTTGTGATCCATCTCCAAAAACTGTTAGATCTTCTCCTCTTAATGCTTGACCAATAAATGCAGGAAGTGCTCTTCCATCATTCAGGCGCATTCTTGGACCATAGGTATTAAAGATTCTGATGATTCTGGTTTCTACATTGTGAAAAGTATGGTAAGCCATAGTGATGCTCTCCATATATCTTTTGGCTTCATCATACACCCCTCTAGGACCCACTGGGTTTACATTGCCCCAGTACTCTTCAGTTTGTGGATGCACTAATGGATCTCCATATACCTCACTGGTACTAGCTACCAGTATTCTTGCACCCTTTACTTTTGCTAAGCCCAAACAATTATGTGTGCCAAGTGCTCCTACTTTAAGTGTTTGAATAGGAATCTTTAAATAATCTATAGGACTTGCAGGAGATGCAAAATGTAAAATATAATCTAGTGAGCCTTCGATATCAATATACTTGGTTACATCATGATGGATAAACTCAAAATTTTCATTCGATCTTAGGTGCTCGATATTCATCAAGTCTCCTGTGATCAAATTATCCATCGCCATTACATAATAGCCCTCTTTGATAAAGCGATCACATAAATGCGATCCCAAAAATCCGGCTGCTCCTGTAATTAATATTCTTTTTTGACTCATGTTGTTTTATGGCTACTTGG
>JACCDN011016446.1_pt1 | contig 24108 bp, 16 predicted proteins | sample 7441691 | NCBI WGS metagenome assembly JACCDN01 (sample SAMN15323439, study PRJNA562643) | freshwater metagenome | isolation source: river surface water | place: USA:Blue River Watershed | collected 2017-08-16 | reverse complement strand
GTGCCTGTTGGACTAGCCCCCGGAAACATCACGGCCATCTCGCACAACAAACCAAAAGAAAAGTTCTACTTTCCTTTTGAATGCACCGCTGGTTACACAGAAGAAACCACGGTCATTGAGTTTCCTAAAAACACAAAACTCACCAGGGTACCCAAATCAACACATCACATTCAAGCCGGATCTGAATACATTGCCACCTACAAAAAGGTAGGCGCAAATAAACTTGAAGTAAAAAGAAGCCTAAAACTAGAGAAGAAATCGATGGTTTGCCAACCAGAGGAACTCAAGCTGTGGCAAACCCTCTACCAAGCCATCAAGCAAGACATGAGAAGTCAGATCTTTTATCAGTGAGGAATTATGAGTCTAACAATACGGAATTGCCGTTTCGCTTTTAAATGTGACAAAGAATGGATATCTCTAGATGACATCGGTAACGATGACGTGCGTTTTTGTCAAACTTGTCAAAAGGAAGTTCATTATTGCAATGACGACGATGAGTTAATTCAAAACATCAAGCTTAATCGCTGCGTTGCATTCTTTAACGACAATGGTCAAATGCTATTAGGGCAAATGATCAACACAAATCAGTCTGAGTAACTACCCTGAGCTAACTCCACAAATATCTATGAGCAACTTCACGCTTCGTAACTGCACCTTTGCCTATAAATGCACCCAGCAATGGGAGAACTTAGAAGAAACTCATGAGGAGAGCATTAGGTTTTGCCACGATTGCCAAAAAGAAGTGCATTACTGTGAGGACGATCAAGAGCTCTTGGAGTCAATCAAGCTAAACAGATGCGTTGCATTTTCAAGACATGAAACCATCCATGAAATGGGTCTTATCGTAGCTCCCGAATATCAAAAACAAGAAATTCTTCCAGATGAGACACGCAGCGACATTCTGAAAAAAATCATGATGCTTAAAAGCTGGTTTGAAGAAAACATGGATAAAGAGCTGACTCGCAATGAATACAACTACATTGCAGAAAGACTCCTAAAACAAACAGGCTTGGAATACTCAAACCGCGACTTATTTGGCCTTCAGGTTTGGGCATTAAAAGTCCCAGTGCTACCTGGTAAATGGTACAGAGAAGACTCAATCAAAGAAGGTATTCACTTTGATGACAACATCATTGAGTTCATGAACTCAGTGGGTCTTAATTGGGATTATTGGTATTGCTATCTTAAGAAATAAACTAACGTTAATTCTAATCAATAGGTTTAACCATGACCGTTCTATCGAATCTACCGCTACCAACGCAGATTACGCGCACTGATTTTCCTCTGTAGGGTGCAAAAAGACCCCTTCTTTTTTCGGATACCTTGTAAATGAACGAGTTTCCAATAACCCCAGCCTTGTATCTGTGCTCTTTGAGAATGAATTGTTGGTACTGAAGCGACTCCAGTCTAGAAATTAACGACTCAAGTAAATTCCATTTCTCAGATGTCCATTTTGTTAATGAATTCAGGTGTTTAATTTCCTCGCTGATTTCATCGTCTAACGTATCAACTAATATTTCTAGAGTGTTACTCATATATTTAACTCCTGTTTGTTAATAAACCGCCTACTTAAATGGTTTTTTGGGCACACTTTTGTAGATTTATTGTTGTGTTAACTATTTAGATCAATATAGCCACACCATTCTCAAGCTTAAGCACCCCAGATTGCTGCAGGCCATAAACAACTTCTAGTACTCGTTTCTTGTTTGCCAAAATTGCACGTCGACCATTTGCCTTGATGACTTGGGCCACCAAGTCATCAATACTCATTCTTCGATCACCAGTAGATTCAAGCAACTGCACAGCAAGATCGCCCTCAGCAAGCTTATTGGTCACCCTGAGCGCTGCTTTAGGGGTGCGATGATCAGCTTTAATGGGCTTTGGCTCAAAACCAACTGAACTTTTAGTGGGACTACGCTTCTTGATAAATTGGCAATAGGCACAAGCCTCCTTGCATTCAGGAGGCGTGTCACTGTTCAAGCAAGCGATTAAGGATTTCAAGGTTGGTTCAATCCATGAATCATTACCGTCATAAGAAAGTAGCTTTGTTTTAAACCTCAAAACATCATTGAACGGTGCATCGTCTTTAGTACCGTTGGTATACACGAACCAAGCTTGATCGGAGACTTGTAAATCATTGCCACGCAATAACCACTGATAAAACTCTACTTGCCTCTTATAAGAGATCTGCCAGTCAGCATCAAGAGTCACTTCATCAGCTTTACTGGTTGCCTTGTAATCCACCACATAGTGAACCCCAAACATATCCACCCACAGATCATCAATTGCACCAAAAAACTCAATATCACCAAACTTTCGAGTAACTCCTTTGAAATTCTCTCGCCATTCATCTAATTTAGGGTGTGCAACGGGGATAAAGCTCAAGCCTTCTTTAGCCAACCTGGCTGGAACACTTTTACCCCTAGATAAATCAAACTCATTCTTGAAAAGATGGTCCACAGCCACGTTCAAACTGAACGGTGGGCCAGAAGGGCGTTTGATCTTGGCCTTCTGGTCAAGCCAGAAGCACAGAGGACACTCAATAAACAGATCTACTTTTGAACGGGAAATTCTCAATCTAACCCCTTTGTATTATTTTTTTATTCTGACATGTTGTGGGCTCATCTAATGAGCTTACTACCCTGTATCTTGAAGTTTAATTAATGATTAACAATGTTTAGGATTTGACTATTGAATACACAAGTTACTAGAGAACAATGGCTCCTTCGCGGTGTTGAAATGCTCAGACCAATTTTTGAGCGCGCCGGATACACCTTACCTGAAGTTAAAGTATCTGTTGGATTTACCAGTGGCGGCAATAATTCAAGACATTTAGGCCAGTGCTGGTCTACTAAAAGTAGTGCAGATGGTGTAAATCAAATCTTTATTTCACCTGGTGAGTCAGACCCTGTTGCAGTATTAGACACTTTGACTCATGAGCTTGTTCATGCAGTTGATGATTGCGTTAATGGACATGGGGAAGAATTTAAAAAGATTGCATTAGCAGTGGGCTTAAAAGGTCCTATGAGAAGTGCAGGGGCAAATGAATTTTTAAGGCAAGATTTAATTCAAATAGCACTTGTTTTAGGTCATTTTCCTCATGGCAAATTAAGAACCCCCGGACCATCTGTAGCATCATCAGTTAAGCGGCCAGGGGCAAAGTGTAAAAAATGTAGTTTTGAGATCGTTATGCTCAAGAGGCATTTACACATTGGTGCGCCTTATTGCCCCAAGGATATGGTGCAAATGGAGCCCACTGGAGAGTGGGAGGAATAAAAAGACTTGACAAAAGTGATCTAATGGGTTAATATTAGATATATGTATGTTTGTTAGCTATTTTTGTATGTGAGCGTATACTAACTTACATTCTAACAATGTTAGATGTAGTAATGTTACTAACACTGTTAATAATGTATACATGGATACAAAGCTGTATCGAACAAGTCAATTGATGTATGGATTTGTTCAGATCTAGTTAGCTACATTCCGACACGATGTCTTTTTGTTCAGACAAAGTGTCACGTGGTCACAATGTCCACAAGATTGGAATCGCCGACAAAGTGTCGAGAATTCCAGTGCAGCAAGTTAGGCAAGAGCACTATTTAGCATTTCACGGCAACGTGAAATCCCTATGGTAGGGATTGTGGGAAGTTTCCCCACAAACTAAGTTGGGATACTGTCAGACGGTATTTGTAGTAAAGCGTACTAGTTACGGAAATGATTACATACCGTTATGTATTAGAGTTATAGGTAACAAAGTAATATTGATATTACAAAGGCTCGTACGAAAGTACGTTTTTTTTGAAAGATAAATAGTTAATAACATTGGAACTAAAATGAAAAAAAGAAATTTAAATTTGATAGCAACAAAAGTAGAGGCAAGTTCATCTAGATCTCGTTTAACTTATGACTTTGGTTTTGGTGATGAGACTAAGGGGTTTGCTAGAACTGTGAGAGGTGGTCGATTGATTGAAAAAATCTCTCTTCGTAAAATTTTTTACAATCAGTATAGTTAATAATATTGTAACTAGGATAAAATATGCATATACATATGAAAATTCAAAGCATTACATATAGTCAACATTTCTTAAACGACCGCATGCACCGGTGTATAGGTGAGGATGTTATCTTAACCATATTGGAGATGGGGCAGTTTAGGTATGACAAGCATCAGGGTAAGGTCTATTATCTTGGGGATAAGTCATTTCACAATATGAAACGCGCTGGCATGAGTAAGCAAGACATTGAGTACTACCGCAAGAAAAGAGCCGTGCAGCTTGTAGTTTCGTTAGATGGTGTATTGATAACAGCAATGTATGCAAATAATAGTCGTATACATCTGCATTAGGATTAGAGATTTATGAAATTAAGTGCCGAAATAATCTATCAAGCGTTTTTAAAGCGTTTTGAAGCAGACTCAAAAAGAGGTGAGCAAGCTCATATCCCAAATTGGATTGATAGCAATACTCGAAGAGCTCAAAAGATTGCACAAGAAGTAATTGCAGCATTTGAAGGCGTAGTGACTATTAGACTTGGGGCGCGGAGTGTTTATGAGGGGCGCTTCCCAATTCTAAAAACTTCTAAAGATGATTCTTTAGATAAGGTTGCGGTTCTATTGGATGGTTATGCTGGTCTTATGGGGTTTGGTGATACATCAAGTGAAAATAGATTAACTCACTATGCCTACGCAGAATTAGAAGAGCTTTACAGAAATAAAAATTTTGGAATACCTGCAGAAATAGCAATAGGTTTGCGAGACTACAGAAAAGCAGAGGAAATCTCTTATCACATTGCTTGTCACGGATTTGACCGATCAGGAAAAGTATTCACGCCTGCAGATGTTGCTCAATACATGGCTAAATTAGCAGGTGTGCATCTGGCACCAATAGATGTCTATTGTGGCAATGGATTAGGCCTGCTTTATGGGGCTAGAGGATTGAATGCTAAAGAAGTGCGATTGGTTGGGGATGAAAAAAGAAACAAGACGGAAGGACATATGTATCCCGAACATCTAGCAATTGCATACAAGCAGTCTGAAGTTGCAATTAATAGAAATGCATTATTAGGACGTATGTTGACTGAATTTGAATGGGTTGTAGGAATTAAAGAAGAAGAGACGCCTTCCGGAGCATTGATTGTTAATGCTGCGCTAAATGATTTGCCATTTTTCCAGAATGAGAGTCAAGTAAATGACGCTGAAAATCTAGATTTCTTATTGCGAGCAGGATATGAAAAAGTAGTTGTATTAGTCCCGAATGCCTATTTGACCGGGGGGAGAGGTGAGGCCACGTCATTGAGTGTCTTTAAACATTGCTTGGCAAGAGGGCTTACAACAGTTATTCAGTTACCGATGGGTGTGGTTGGCGCATCCCATGAAGCATTTTCAGTATTGATATTTGAGCCTAATAAAACTATTGATGTTATTGATTTTAGAGAAATTAATCCTGGAGCTGAGGTGGGCGTTAATAAAGTCTACCGAATTGCAAAGCGAGGCTTTGGAATGCCTTGGCGCAAGGTCGAATTAAATATAGAAGCCTTTGTAGAAGATGGTGAAACCCCACAACAACTTCGCAATCGCAAGAAAATTAGCGAAATATTAGAAACAGGATTGCCAGTTCAGAATCGAAATAAAAGAAAAACAAGTCTGGTGTCATTTGAGGCAACTAGATTTATTGAGAGTTCTTTAAGCAAAGATTTACTGTCGAAATTCGAGTTTGTTCGATTAGATGAGGTAGCCAAAATTTATCGTATACAGCATATGCAGCCAGCCCTTGCTGAGGATGGCATTGAATATATTGAGATTGGCGGAGGTGATATAGGGATATTTGGTGATATAGATATCAAAAAGTGTGTAAAAAAATATATCAGGATAGGCTCTAAGGAAAGATTAAATCAAGCCACATTGAAAAAGGGCGACTTATTTCTTTGTATTAGAGGTTCGGTTGGTAAGGTGGCGTTAATGGATCACAATAGTGATGTGGCAGTAGCACCCAATCAGAGTTTTGTGAAGCTTTCTTTCAAGCAAAAGCCTAAAGAAGGGGAATTAAATCCAGAGATTTTATTTTGGTGGCTAAATTCTAACGTATGTAAAAAAGCTTTGGAGTCCAGAGCCCTGTCGCAAGGTGTTCCTAGGTTGTCAATTATGGATGTTGCGGAATTGAAGATACCTGTTGGCCCACCAAAATTATTGGCACTTCAGTACGAAAAATATAAGGCTTGGAAAAAACATGCTGCGCAATCACTGGAAAGTGCAAAAAATGCTCAGTCAATAAGTTTTAATGCTTTTGAGGTGAGTAAGGCTAACAATGATTAATGAAGTAACTTATTCTTCAAGGCCAGAGGTTGGTCAACTCGTCGAAGTTAGAAGGCGTCAGTGGATTGTTTCTGATGTACTTACTTCAAAATTGAATTCTGGTTCTGGTGAGCAGAATTTAGTTAGCTTAGCTTCGATTGACGAAGATGGGCTTGGCGAGGAGTTGCAAGTTATTTGGGAAATTGAACCTGGGGCTCAAATTATTGAGCGAGCTGGCCTGCCTGCAATCACAGGTCAAGATGATTCAAACACATTAGATGCTTTTTTGAATGCTGTTAGATGGGGCGCCGCTACTAATGCGGATCGTAATTTTTTGCAAGCCCCATTCAGAAGTGGTGTGAGTATTGAAGATTTTCAGTTAGACCCATTGGTTCGTGCCATTGATATGGCGAGGGTTAACCTTCTTATTGCTGATGATGTAGGTCTGGGGAAAACTATTGAGGCTGGCCTAGTTATTCAGGAAATGCTTCTTAGGCATCGAGCAAGATCGGTCATGATTGTTTGCCCGGCATCGCTCCAAGAGAAGTGGCACATGGAAATGCTTGAAAAATTTGGCCTTGAGTTCAAGATTGTTAATACAGACTACATTAAGCAGCTTAGAAGGCAGCGCGGTATTCATGTAAATCCATGGACGTCATTTCCTAGATTAATTGTTTCAATGGATTGGGTTAAGTCCGGAGATGGTTTACGGGCCATGAAAGATATCTTACCCATATATCCGACCTATCCTCGAAAGTTTGATTTATTAGTTGTAGATGAAGCTCATAACGTAGCTCCAGCAGCAGGCGCACACTATGCGTTGGAAAGTTACCGCACCCGATTTATACGACTGATTAGCCCGCATTTTCAACATCGTTTATTTTTAACGGCTACTCCACATAACGGCTACACAGAGTCATTTACTTCTTTGCTTGAATTGTTGGATGACCAGCGTTTTGCGCGGAATATTTTGCCGGATGAAAAGCAATTAAATCAGGTCATGATTCGCCGTCTTAAGAGTGATTTGGTGGATGCAAACGGTGAGTTGTTATATGCTCAGAGAAATCTTCAAGCCCTACCAATTGCCTATAGTGAAACAGAGCGCAATATTCATCAAAAGCTCAATGAATACACTCAAAATAGGAATTCATCTGCAAAAGGTAGAAAGTCTTCTGTTGGTGGTGCATTTATTAATCAGCTTCTTAAAAAGCGCCTCTTCTCTTCACCCGCTGCATTTGCGTCAACTCTTGAAAAGCACATCGCTAACTTGAGTGGAGTTGATAAGCCAAAAGAGAGCTCAAACTTAGATGATCGGATTTTACGCAAAGCAATTGCTCAAGTTGAAGATGATTACGCAAATGATGAAGACGTGGAAGCAGCCCAGCTTGATGCGGTTGAGGAGGCGACTAGATGTTCTGATCCGGTAACCCCAGAGCAAGACAGACTCCTAAAAGAGATTGCTCGGTGGGCACAGGTTGCCAGAAATCAGGTTGACTCGAAAGCTCAGGCGGTACTTAACTGGATTGCGGATAACTTAAAGAACCCGGATGGTAGCTGGAATGATCGACGTGTCATTCTATTTACTGAATACAGGAGTACACATCAGTGGATGAATCAAATCTTAGCAAGTCATGATTTTGGTGGTGAGCGTTTATCACTCCTGCATGGCGGCATGAATCATGAAGAGCGGGAGGCGGTAAAAGCAGCCTTTCAGGCATCACCAAGCGATTCACCAGTACGTATTTTGTTGGCGACAGATGCCGCTTCAGAAGGTATTGATTTGCAGAATCACTGTAATTGTTTAATACATTTAGAGATTCCATATAACCCGAATATCATGGAGCAACGTAACGGCCGTATTGATCGTCATGGGCAGCGTGAAAAAGAAGTTCTTATATGGCATCCAGTTGACGGCGCCATGGTGGACGTTCAATCGGTTGGTGGGCATGGAGAAGATATTCTGAGATCACTTCGTAAGCTTGAGTCCATGCGCTCTGATATGGGTAGCGTTAATCCGGTGATTGCCCCTCAAATGTCAGGGTTGATTGAGGGTTCTGTGAAGGAACTAGATACCAAGCTTGCTGAAGCAAAGATCGCCAAAGCTCGTAAATTTATTAAGGCCGAGCGTGATTTAAAGGATCGGGTAAGCAAATTGCACGAGCGCTTATTGGATGCTCAAAATGACTTCCATTTAACGCCCGATCATATTTTGATGGCAGTTCAAGTCGGCCTTAAATTGGCTGGCAAGCCTGCGTTGGAGCCTGCTAGTCTCAAAGGTGCACCAGAAGACACCATTTTTAGAGTGCCGCCTTTATCAGGGTCATGGGTGAGATGTTTAGAGGGCTTACTTCATCCTTATACGCAGCAGATGCGCCCTATCACCTTTGATCATGCAGTGGCTAAAGGCCGTGACGATGTTGTATTGGTACATTTAAATCATCGCTTGGTCCAAATGTGTTTACGGTTACTTAGGGCAGAAGTATGGGCACAAGATGATGTCAAGAAATTGCACCGAGTTACTGTTCGCACTATTGTCGACGGTCAAATTGAAGGGCCTGCCGTATTAGTAGTTTCTCGCTTAGTTGTGACTGGTGGAAACCATCATCGGCTGCATGAAGAATTAACGCTTTCGGGCGGCTATTTGAAGGATCAATCCTTTAGGCGCGAGGAGGGCGTAACTAAATTAGGCCAATGGCTTGATCTCGGTCTGCCAACCACGTTAGATGAAAGTCAGTTCACCTCTCTTAGGAATCAATTTAAGGCTAATGAGAAATCTGTTCTTCAAGCTATTGACGCTAGGTCAAAAGATCGTTTGAAGTCTTTGGAAAATATTTTAGACGCACGAAAGAAAAAAGAGGTCGCCAATATTCAGCTAGTGCTCGATGAATTGGAGAGGTCAATTCAGAGCGAGTTGAAAAAAGATACCGAGCCAGAGCAGTTATCGCTCTTTACAGAAGATGAGCGGACTCAGCTCCGAAAAGACTCGGCAGCATTAAGAGCTAGATTAGCTCGCATTCCATTGGAGCGCAAGATGGAAACGGAGGCTATTTCGCATCGTTATGAAGGTTTTATGGATAGAACCTTCCCGGTTGCTGTCATATTCTTAGTCCCCCAGTCCATGATTGGTAAGAAATAAAAAATGAGTTCAAATAATATCCACGACGAATGGCTCTCTCTCCTCGAGATCTCTGGGCCATTTATTGCACCACCAGTTTTAAATGAAGCCTTCCCGCAAGGCCTGGATTTATTAGATCCTTCTAAACGTAAAAGATTGCGTCAAACCTATGAAGAGTGGCGTGAAGCATTAGATTCCGAAGATCCTGAATTTATACGGTTGCATCGAGCTTGGATTGAAGATGTAATTTCTAACTGTCTTGGCTTTGATGAGGATGGCAAAGGCGCTCATTTAATGTTTGGATCATCAATTCCAGAAGCTCTTAAAGTAAAAATTCCAGAGCAGGGCGTAACTCTTGCTCCTGAGTATGTGTTGATAGATGAGCTGCATGACAACAAGCCATTGTTATTAATTCAAAGTTATTCAAGCAATGCTGATCTTCAGGCTGCTATGAGCATTGATGGCTGGTCTGCAACGCCTGTCGATCACATGGTGCAGCTGTGCAGATTATCGGGCTGCCGATTGGGATTGGTGACCAATGGTGAGCGCTGGATGTTGATTGATGCCCCAGTGGGTGCAACAACTACATTTGCGAGTTGGTACGCTCGGCTTTGGATCCAAGAGCCAATTACATTGCAAGCCTTTGTACATCTGCTGGGAATCCGTCGATTCTTTGTGGCGGCGGGTGAGCAAATTCCAGCCCTAATTGATAAGTCATTGCAGCATCAGGATGAAGTAACTGCGGCACTTGGAGAACAAGTGCAGCGCGCCGTTGAGGTCTTAATCCAGTCTTTAGATAGAGCGGACCAAGATCGTAATCGTGAGCTTTTGAAAGATGTCACCCCTGCCGAGCTATATGAAGCTGGTTTGACGGTGATGATGAGGCTAGTCTTTTTGCTGTCAGCGGAAGAGCGAAGCTTGCTACTCATGGGCGATGAATGCTATGAGGAGAATTATGCAGTATCGACATTGCGTATGCAACTTTGCAATGAATCCGAAGAAATTTTAGAGCGTCGCTGGGATGCTTGGTCAAGACTTCTCGCAGTTTTTCGGGCGGTTTATGGCGGTATTGATCATGAAAATATGCGCTTGCCTGCTTTGGGCGGCTCACTTTTTAATCCCGATCGCTTTGCATTCTTAGAGGGGCGTGCTAAGGGATCTGATTGGCATAAAGAGCCTGCCAAGCCATTGCCTATTGATAACCGCACAGTGCTTTTGTTGCTGGAATCTATTCAGCAATATCAAGGCAGGAATCTATCTTATAGGGCATTGGATGTTGAGCAGATTGGTTATGTTTATGAAGGCTTGCTTGAACGAACTGTTAAGCGAACTTCTGAAGTCATATTAGATGTTGGTGCCACACGATCAGCTGAAAAACCGCTTATTTCACTTGCAGAGCTTGAATCCCTGATGCATTCTGATGAGACTGCTTTTCTTGGCTGCCTTGTGAAAAGCACTGGTAGCTCAGTGATGCGAATTAAAAACGATTTAACAAAACCAATTGATGACCGATTATTCGATAAATTGTTAGCGGCATGCAAGGGCAATATTGAACTTCGAGATCGAATTAAGCCCTATGCCAATCTTTTGCGAATTGATCCATGGGGTTATCCATTGGTCTATCCAGCCAATTCATTTGTTGTTACAACCGGATCGGATAGAAGAGAAACGGGCTCTCATTACACCCCAAAACCTCTTACAGAAGCCATCGTTGCAGAAACATTGCTTCCCGTTGTCTATATTGGACCTGCTGAAGGTTTAGATCGAGTTGAATGGAGACTTAAGACTCCAAATGAAATTTTGCAACTTAAGATCTGTGATCCCGCAATGGGTTCCGGAGCATTTCTAGTTCAGGTTTGCCGTTTCTTATCTGACAGGCTAATTGAGGCTTGGAGAATAGCAGAAAATGACGGCGCTACTATATCTTCGGAAGGTGCAGTATTTGAAAAAGGGGCATGCGTTGAATTAATGCCGGTCGATTTAGAGTCTCGCATAGTTATTTCAAAGCAGTTGATAGCAGAGCGCTGCTTGTATGGCGTTGACTTTAATCCCTTGGCCGTCGAGCTTGCTAAGCTTTCTATTTGGTTAATCACTTTGTCAAAGGATAGGCCATTTGGATTTCTTGATCATAATTTAAGGTATGGCGACAGCTTATTGGGCTTGCAATACTTAGATCAATTATTGGATCTTTCGATGAACCCTTCGGTAGTTGCACAGCAACGACTATTTGGGAAAAATATTCGAATTGCTGTAAATGAGGCGATTGAGCTACGCAAAAACCTGCGAATACAGCCAATAAGAAATATACAAGATGTCGAACTAATGAAAAAGCTTGATACAGAGGCGCGAGAAAAATTAGATCTTCCAAATCTTGTTGCGAATGCATTTGTAGCTTCAATATTTGAAGCTTCCGGTAATAGTGCGGCTATTGAGGTTGCGATGGCTGATATCAATATAAGTGCCGCAAAAGCATTTGAGGGTGATACTCACGAATTAAAGCGACTTGTCGAAATTGCAAATAAGGGATTACGAACAGATCTTCCATTAGAGAAAGAGCTGCGTAGACCATTTCACTGGCCATTGGAGTTTCCCGAGGTATTTAATTGCGTACCGGCTGGCTTTAATGCAATTGTTGGAAATCCACCGTTCTTAGGTGGTCATCGTATAACTGGAATTTTGGGGGTTAATTATCGCAACTGGCTAGTTGAATGTCTTGCTAATGGAAGACGGGGCTCTGCCGATCTTGTGGCCTACTTCTTCTTGAGGGTCTTTGGACTTCTAGCCGATCAAGGCTATTGCGGATTGTTGGCCGTCAATACAATTTCCGAGGGTGATACTCGTCAAGTGGGGTTGGACGAAATAGTTTCCTCAGGGGCAACGATTTACAAAGCATATCCGAACGAACCATGGCCTGGAAAAGCTGCGGTTGTAACAAGTCGTGTTCACATATCCAAAAATAAATGGTGTGGAGATGTTTTTTTATCAAATATCAAAGTGCAAAAAATTTCATCACTCCTCTCTAGTCAAGAGAGTTTCAAGTTACACCAATTGGATGAAAATAAAAACATTGCATTTCAAGGCGTAAGTACTTTGGGGCTTGGCTTCATGCTAACGCCTAAAACTGCGCAAGAAATGATAGATGCTAGCCCATCAAATAAGGAGGTTATCTTTCCTTACTTGAATGGCGATGACTTAAACCGTAGCCCGCACCAAGAACCTTCTAGATGGGCTATCAATTTCTGGGATTGGTCCAATGAAAAGGCCCAGTTATTTTCAGCGCCTTATAAGCACGTTTTAGATAATGTGAAACCTGACAGATTTAAAAAGCGGGAAAATGGCGAATATATTTGTGAAGAGTCTCTTAGGATTCACTGGTGGCAGTATCATCGATCACGCTATAACTTATTTAATGCAATTGGGCGTGGTAATCACTTTGAATCTCATATTCATGATAAAAGTTTGCAAATTGATTTAAGCGAACAGGTTCTTGTGGTTACAAGGGTAAGTAAAACACTTGCCTTCTGCTTTGTTAAGAATAGCTTTATTTTCTCCGATGCGGTAGCTGTTTTTTCCTTTAAAAATTATTTAGATTTTGCTGTTCTTCAATCAAGTATTCATTCAATCTTTGCTTGGCAATACTCTTCTAAGATGAAAACCGATCTGCGATACACAATTAGCGACGTATTCGAAACTTTTCCTCGGCCAAGAAATATGCCCAATGAGTTAATAGAAAGCTTAAATTCTATTGGTAAAAGTTATCATGACTTGCGAAAATATATTATGGATGCCGAAGGCATTGGTCTAACGCAGCTTTATAACAAAGTTCGTGATAAGGCAATCGGTGACTCTGCAATTGTTAAATTAAGAAAATTACAGTGCGATATGGATCAATCTGTGATGAATGCGTATGGGTGGGAAGACATTGATCTTGATCATGATTTTCGCACTGTCCCATACCTTCCAAATGGTGATGCCATTAGATACACTATTTCGGAAAGCGCTAGGATTGAGATATTACGCCGTCTTGGCGAGCTCAATCTACTTAGATATAAAGAGGATAAATTTAAGATGCCAAACCAGTCAATTGATGTTACTGAAAAACAAGCTAAAACACCCTCTAAAAAGGGAGGTAAGACTCAAACCCAATCAATATTGGACTTTGGGGGCTACACCTGATATCCATCGGCTGTTATCTGGTCCCATTTACGAGTAATGCGGCAAGTATGAGTCATCATCAATTCACATTCATTTCTGTTTGGATGAACTTAAAATTTAAAGGGTGCCTAAATTGTCATTAATTCAAATATTGCCCACTAATGCATGGATTATTTCTAGTCATGCGGGGTTTGAGGCGAGTCTATTTCCTAGATTCAAAATAGAAACGCCTCCAAATAATCAGATGGTCAAAGAAGGTGATTGGCTAATCGTTGCCAGGGGTGATGTTGTTGATCGTATAGGCAGGGTGTTAAGCGTTAGATCTGACTTGGAGTGCACCTCAATTTATTTTGACCGTTTATGCATTCCAAATCTTTCTATTAACTTAAAAGAATATGCAGTTGTATTATCTCCAACCGATATCATCTCTCGAGTTCAGTGGACTGATTTTGAGGCTGTGTTTGAAAAAGCTGTAACCGACTTGTCTGATGATGACTTATTAATTAAGGATCAAGCCTACATCCGAGAATTATTACAGTTAGCACTTAAAGATGACTTGCTTGGTCCTGCTGACGGTCCTCACGAGCAAATTATTGATATGGGGGTAAAAGAGCGGTATCTAGTTGGTAGGCTTGCACCTCTGGATGTAGATGCTGCAGCAAGTTCCATCTCACAAGAGGATGGGACTGAAGATGATGAGGAGTATGCGCCTGGTATTCACGAACCTGGCGCTGAGTTTGGTACGACTACTGGTAGAGTTGATACAGATGCGGATGCAGCTGATGAAATTGATGTTTCAAGTAACCAATCTCTCGTCCCATCAAGTATGGGGTTCACATTTTGTGTTGATGCTGAAGTTGATCAAATAGAGTTAGATGTTCGTTTCGGAAGGTATGAGCGAGTTGCAAATGATATGCATGACCATATAAGATCTTTTAATCGCAAATTAAAAGATGCTGATGGCAATGAAATTGGAGTTGAGGTTGATGAGACCAAGGTCAAAGTGTGGCAACGTTTTCCATCTGGAGGGAAGCTATTGCTCCCCATGGTGGAAGGCTTTATTCCACATCAGGCTCCCGATAGCGCTGTTCCCGAGGTTAGAGTTCAAGGGTCTATAAGGGCTCCAAATGCCAATGGGGATCGTTTAGTAACTATATTTTTAGTAAATGCACAAAAGGAGCCTGAAACTAATCGGGATACAGCCTGGATATTTCAGCCTGAATTAATTGTTCGCGCTCCAGCTAATGCGTCTAATAAGGCAATATTTCGCCGTCGTCCAGTATTAGCTCCAACAGGCGCAGATCCAGAGAGAGATTCGCTGGAGATGATTTACAGAAATAAAGTTGAGTTTGCTGTGGGCCATGGCGTTGCAGTTCATGCTACTCCGGCACAAGACTTATCCCGTGCGCTGGAAGTCCGAACTATCGTTATTCCAGAATATGAGGTTCCTGTTACTGAGACTCCTGGAGAGCGGCCAGAAGACCGTCCAGAAATGCAGCGAATGGTTAGGGAGGGTTGGCTAGACATGCAGACTCTATCAACTCTAAATAAAGATGAGTTGGTTGCTGCGCTATCAGTGCTAACAAATGATTATGAATCTTGGATTAAAGAGCAGAAATTGCGAATTGGGGTTGATGTAAAGGGCTTCGATCAGCAGGCGAAGGAGTCGCTGCAAAAATGTGATGAAATACTTCAGCGCTTAAGAGATGGTATTGAAACATTAAAAGTTGACGCAAAAGCATTGCAAGCATTCAGATTTACAAATGAAGCAATGGCAATTCAGCGGGTAAGAAGTATGTATTCTCTCGCAGTACGACGTCATGAGGATAAGACGTTGGATGATTTCAATAAAACAAAGAATAGAAGTTGGAGGCCATTTCAGCTTGCTTTCCTGTTGCTGTCCATCCCATCTCTTGCTAACCCAATACATAAGGATCGGATTAAACCAATTGAATCTTATGCCGATTTACTTTGGTTTCCAACGGGCGGCGGCAAGACTGAAGCTTACTTAGGCGTTGCAGCTTTTACAATGGCTATCCGCAGGTTGCAAGGAAATTTGGCTGGATATGATGGTATGCGAGGGCTGGCTGTCATCATGCGCTACACACTACGACTGCTTACGTTGCAACAATTTCAACGTGCTACGGCATTAATTTGCGCAATGGAGTTCATAAGACGCAAGGCACTTAAGGGCGGGGATAAATCATTAGGTGCCGAGCCATTCACAATAGGGCTTTGGGTTGGCAACACTGTTACTCCTGGCACGACACAAAAAAGTCATGATGCGATTTCTGCAATCAGGTCGCCTGGGCGAAATGCCTCAGGCCTAGCATCACCCGCGCAGTTAACTAGTTGTCCATGGTGCGGTTCTGAGATTTCTGCGGGAAGAGATATTGAGGTTAATAAGGATCTTCTTAGAACAAGTATTTATTGCAGTAATACCGTGGGGCGCTGTGATTTTTCAAAGGGTGGATCCAACGAAGAGACTCACCCAGGGCTCCCTGTTGTTGTTGTCGATGAGGAGATCTATCACCGCCCCCCAACAATGTTGATTGCTACTGTTGATAAATTTGCAATGATGGCATGGCGGGGTGAGATAAAAACATTGTTCGGGAGGGTGAATAAAGAGTGCTTAAGGCATGGTTTGTTGTGGCCAGGGGCAGATTGCTCTGGCACACATCCAGCAGGACGTAATTTACCTAGAACAACTGTTAGGAGCATTTCTCCTATACGGCCACCCGATTTAATTATTCAAGATGAGTTTCACCTTATTAGCGGGCCTCTGGGAACGATGGTGGGTTTATATGAGTCGGCGATAGATGAGTTGTGCAGCTGGAACTTTGATGGACATAATGTTCGACCAAAAGTAATTGCCTCTACTGCAACTGTCCGTAAAGCTGATCAACAGGTAAAAAATGTTTTTATGAGACAGGTCGCTGTTTTTCCACCAAGTGGACTGGATATTGAGGATAATTTTTTCTCCGTACAGCGCTCAGTTGAGAGTAGGCCTGGGAGGCGTTACATAGGTATATGTGCACCTGGAAGCTCTAGGCCTGCAATGCTTATTAGGACCTACGTAACCTTATTGACTGCGGCTCAAAATTTATTTGAACACTTCGGCTCTACTGCAGACCCCTATATGACAACCGTTGGATACTTTAATTCATTGCGTGAGTTAGGTAGCATGAAACGTATGTCTGAGGATGATGTACAAACCCGTTCATTTAAGGTGGCAAGGAGCCTTGCAAAACGTCCTGGTCTAGCTCAGAGGCGAGTGAACAATATATGCGAATTAACTTCTAGGGTTTCCAACCAAGACATCCCAAAGTATTTAGATCAGTTAGAGGTGAAATTTAAGCCTGATTTTGATCCAATTAATAATAAATTTGCAGCTGAAATTCGTGGAATCGATATCGTCTTAGCTACTAATATGCTTTCAGTGGGCGTTGATATAAATAGAATTGGTTTAATGGCAGTAAATGGTCAACCTAAAGGTACGGCTGAATACATACAAGCTACAAGCCGTGTTGGTAGAGCATCTCCAGGTCTTGTTTGTACGGTTTTGACCTGGGCTAAGCCAAGAGATCTATCGCACTACGAGACATTCGAGCATTACCACGCTACTTTTTATAAGCATGTTGAAGCCCAGTCTGTTACACCATTCTCACCTCGGGCAATGGATCGTGGCTTAACTGGAGTATTGTTAAGTGTTATGAGACTTAAAGATGAAAATTTTTCAGCAAATGAAGGCGCAGCAAATTTACATCAGTCCACTCAGTCCGAAATTTCAGATGTGATTTCTGTATTAACCAGTAGAGCTGGAAATGTTGCTGAGGATAATTCTCGAAAGCAATTAGCGCAAAATGAACTAAAGTCTCGCGCAGATCAATGGGCAAAGGAAGCTGGTATCCCTGGCCGGAAATTGGCATATGAAAAAAAAGGTCCTAATGTAAACACAACAGTAGCTTTAATTAAGTCTCCTGGTATTGCGCCTTGGGATAATTGGACTGTGCCAATGTCGATGCGCGAGGTCGAGCCTGGTGTTAAGCTCATAATGAACTCATCATTGAGCTCTGCGGATCCGGAGTGGAAGCCAAGGCCTATTGAAAAAAGGCAAGATGAGGATGCATTATGAATACCGCTAGAACCCCTGTTGGATCGCTTCGGCCAAGTCAGCTACTCTGGACGTATGGTCCAGGCGCATTAGTCGATTTGCCGAATATATCTGTAGTCACGTCTGGAATTGATCGATGGGAGCGTGATCGTTGTCAGCCAATTCAAGAGGCGCGACTCTTAGCTGCAGTTAGAAAGGTCCTTGGCCCCCAAGTTGACAGTCTTCGTATGCCACCGTTTATTAAAGAAGATTCTGTTGATCCATTTTCGGTAGAAGCTACTATCGGAGTGCCTGTAAGACCTTTTCCAAGATATTTACGTTGTGTAAAGTGTCAGCTGCTATCACCATTTGATGCGGGCTTATTTAAATTATCGGAAGATAGATATCGGCCGGAACGTACGCATTTTTCACATAAAAGCTGTACCGGTCCAAAAGGTGTTGATAGGCCAATGGATGCAGATGCAGTGCCCGCACGTTTTTTGCTGGCATGCCGCCATGGGCATCTAGATGACTTTCCTTGGCATTATTTTGTGCATGGCGGCAATAGCGGATGCACTGGTACTTTACGGTTTTATGAGACTGGTGCATCACTACAAACTGAAAATCTAAAGGTTAAATGTGATGGATGCGGCCTTAATAAAAGTCTATCTCAGGCATTTGGGGAGATTGGCAAAAAAAACCTACCTGGTTGCCGAGGTCGGCACCCTCATTTAGATAAATTTGACCAAGACTGTGGTGAAGAGGCGCGGTTAGTATTGTTGGGCGCATCAAATAGTTGGTTTCCAATTACTTTGTCTGCGTTAGCTATTCCTGCAAAAAATGTCACGCCATTAGCGCAAATTATTGCTGACCATTGGGATAGTTTTTCTGATGTAGAGGGACTAGATGAACTAAAAGGGCTTGTAAAAGCCTTGCAAAAATTTGGTACAGCCTCTGGAATTGATAAATTCGAAATTGAGAAAATTTGGGGTGCTATAGCAGCTCACCGTAATGGTGGATTTGAAGTTTTGGAGCAGGCAGATATTAAAGGTCCTGAATGGGAGGCATTGTCCTCCGAAAATCCACCTACGGATTATCCCTACTTTATGAGTAGAGTAGTTGCGACTCCAATTGGATTTGAAAAGAAAATAAGTCGTGTTTTATTGTTAGAGCGTTTGCGCGAAGTCAATGCCTTGATGGGTTTTACTCGTGTTGAGGCGCCGGAAGAAGGTTCAAGTGAAAAGGATCGTCCATTAATGGCCCCATTAAGTTTTTCAAAGCCTGATTGGGTGCCGGCAAATGAAGTCCATGGTGAAGGGATCTTTATTCAGTTTAATGAAGATGCGCTTAAGGCCTGGGAGGCTCTGCCTGCGGTAAAAGCTTTAGATAAACGCCTCTTTGGTGGACACAAAGGCTGGAGAAAATCCTTAAGTTTGAATGGGGTCGAAGGGTATCCTGGCATTCGTTATTCAATGCTCCATACCTTAGCTCATTTATTGATACGTGAGTTAGCTCTAGAGTGTGGATATAACGCAGCAAGTATTCGAGAGAGAATCTATGGCGCTACAACTGATGATCACCCTCAGGCTGGGATACTGATTTATACCGCTGCGGCAGATTCTGATGGCACTTTGGGTGGATTGGTTGATCTAGGTAACCCAGATAATCTTGGGCGATTATTAAAACAAGCCCTTGATAGATCAAAGATTTGTTCGTCAGATCCGTTGTGCTCAGAGCATGACCCCGAAAAGGATCGAACTCTTCATGCTGCCGCATGCCATGCTTGCTCTTTTGTCGCAGAAACGTCTTGTGAGAGAGGTAATCGTTATCTAGATAGATCACTTTTAGTGGCAACACTTGAGCAAGCAGATGCAGCATTCTTTAGGGAATAAGATGGATAAATTACTATCGTTAATTTCTGCGCTAGCTGCACAAATCTCTTTTGATAAAGCGCAAGCCATCGCCTCAAGAATTCGTCATGTTGAATCTAGTGATTCAATGGGATCAGTTCTAGCGTTGATTAGTGCACCTAAAGCTCTTGAGTTACTCCAACAAGTGCTTAATGCGTGGAAGTCGGAAGATATTAGCGCTGCTGAAATTAGTGCAATGTTGATTGCTTCAAGTTATACGCAGTCAAAAATTTCCAATGAAAGCTCGATTGAGTTGGTTTGGACGGGCCCAACAAGTCGATTTGTTGCCCCTAGAAGAACTGAGCAAGCACTTTTACAAGTCATTAATGCGGCTGAGAAAGAACTTTTTATTACCAGCTTTGTGGCCTACAACATTCAAACAATTATTAATGCGCTAAATGAGGCATGTAAAAGAGGTATCGCACTAACGATGCTTCTTGAGTCTTCGCAAGATGACGGGGGAAGTATTGATATAGATGTCATTGCGAAAATGAAAAAATTGGTTCCCATGGCTAGAGTATATGCATGGAGAAATAAGGTCGATGAATTTGAGGGCGGCCGCGTTCACGCAAAAGTTGTGGTGGCCGATAACAGCTCATGCTTTATTACTAGCGCTAATTTGACTGGGCATGCCATGGAAAAGAACATGGAGCTAGGATTATTAATCGAGGGCGGCGAAGTGCCAGGCCTCATCATGAATCATTTACAAGCCTTAATTACCACGAAAATTTTAAGTATTGTTTAGATTTTCTGTCGTTTCATTATGGCGAGCTCATGGAGTGATACAGTACTCTGCTACTTTGTCTTTAGACATTAAAATACTGAGCATTAAACAGGTAAATTGGACTTATGACTAAGCGAAAAGTTGCATCGCTATTTTCGGGGTGCGGTGGCATGGATTTGGGGTTTGAGGGTGGCTTTACAGTTCACAAGGACTCGCTTGCCCCCTCAGAAAATAAGTTGCTGAAAAAGGTAAATGCAATTGGCTATGTAGCGTTGCCAGAAACATGTTTTGAGACTATCTTTGCCTGTGATGTTTATCTTAAAGCAATGACTGCCTGGAACATCTATTTTGGCAAGCGCAGGGATGTATCTGGTATTTTTCATATCGGCAGTATTGTTGATGTAGTTAAAGATATCCGTTCTGGCAAAAGAAATCTGCCGGGCAAGATTGATGTGGTTACTGGTGGCTTTCCATGCAATGACTTTAGTGTTGCAGGTAAACGCCTTGGTTTTAAGTCAGATAAAAGCCACTTAGGAAATAAAAAACTCTTAGAAGAAAACGAAGATCCCACTGCTGAGAATAGAGGTATGTTGTATTACTGGCTCAGGGAGTATGTTGCTCAAGTTAAGCCAAAGATTTTTTATGCGGAGAATGTCAAGGGGTTAATATCCCTTGGGGATGCTAAAGAGATCATTGCTAGGGACTTTGCGTCTATTAACGGTAGCTCTTACTACGTAGTTCCAGTAAAGGTTCTAAAGGCCGTAGAGTTTGGTGTTCCTCAAACCCGAGAACGTGTCATTTTTATTGGAATTAACAAAGATTCCATGAGGGCTGACGTCCGAAAGTACTTGGATAAGCATGGAGAACTACCAAAGCATCTTGACCCTTACCCAACACAGACCCATGGCGTGCCTACTGTAAATGGAATTAAGACAAACCCCATTGCCACTACCAGGGCTGCATTTTCGGGCCTCAAGGAGCCTGAATTAAGTTCTGATCTTTCACAGCAGTCTTTCTCAAAGGCGAAGTATTTTGGCAAAAAAGTGCAGGGGCAGACTGAGGTTTCTCTATCTGCTCCAGGTCCGACAATTCGGGCGGAACATCACGGCAATATTGAGTTTAGAAGGTTATCTGAAAAAAATGGTGGAAAAAATTCCGCCGAGCTTAAAAAAGGATTACCTCAACGCCGCTTGACTGTTCGTGAATGCGCACGGATACAAACTTTTCCAGATGAATATCAGTTTGTGATTCCCAATAAACTTTCTGCCTCTGATGGCTACCGTCTTATTGGGAATGCAGTTCCACCATTGCTTGCTTACAGACTTGCTAAAAGGTTGGATGAAATTTGGGATGAAATGTTTAAAAAATCTTAACTTGTAAAAATAATTGAATTTTTATTGATCTTCGATATTAGAAGGTCGGCCAGCATATTTGTAAAGCCATCTTCACCAACATTGTTTACATCCATTGTTTTCACATCTGCATAGATGTGACGAAGATTTTTCTTGAGTTGTAATTTGTACCAATCAAGAAACTCATCTGAATTTGCGAAATTTACACCAATGATCTTATTGATCTCATCCCCATCAATATCATAATCGTTGGATAGCGCATCTACTGCAACCTGAACAGATCTTGGGAGCATTATTGATTTGCTATTAAATGCTGGAATGGTGAAAGTCACTTTCCCTTTTGCTGAATAATCATCTCGATCGGTATAAATGGATCGAGTTTGGATCGCCCACTCAAAAAGACCGTTATATTTAGTTGGAGATTTTTTTGCGAGGATTCCAGGAAATCCTAGAAAAGCGTACTTCATAAACTCACTCTTTTTATCACTAGCCACTTTGGTCAGCTTAATAAGACCAGTGGAGCCCTGTGGAAGTGATTCATCAATTGAAATCCACCAAGGTGTCTCGCCATTCCGTTTTGCTTTTTCTGACATCCATTTAATTATTTTTTCAAAGTCAATCCCATTGGTTGAAAAAATAATTTCATCAATCGTTCCAACTTTTTCAGCGCCATCTCCAAACATGGATGCCTCTTTGTCTAAGTCTATATCTAACTGAAAGCGTGGAGAGTGTGTCACTACAGGTGTTGCTACACAATCAAAATAGTCTTTGAAACCTATATCGCCTGAGTTTCCAATCCAATACATTAAGAAGATCTTTTTTAGGTTGGGCAGCATCGTGCTTGCTACAACGCTATTCCCATTGAACTTTCTGTTCGAAGCAGACCCTTTTAGCTCTATGCCAATAGCTGATCCGGCAATACTAACGTCAGGAAAGGCGTGGCCTTTGTGATGAATTACTTTACTAGAATCGTATCCAGATTTGATCATCGCTTCTTTTATGAGTGACACTAAAAAATTTTCACATACGGTGGAGTCTGAATAAGGCGGCGCAACACCTTTTTGGATTTCTGTTTTGCCAAGAGCGCAGGCTAGTTTGAGTACTTTTGATAATTGTTCGACTGTTAAGGCGCTCATTTTTTGATTGTCTGAGTATTATTAATTAGCATATTTGGAGTATGGCGGCTTGATGATTGAGGAAAGGTTAAAAATACTAAAATCAATAAAATCGTCATAACTATCATACACAAGACTGTGATTAGATTGGGCGAATAATCGCTGACTAGATTGCCCAATCTTATAGAGCTAGATACCTCTCATTTGGATTTAAGAATGGCCCTTAATTCCTCTGGCTTTAATGCAGGCTTTTTTCTATGAATGATTGCGTGGCAATTTGCGCATACTGGGATTAGATCCTTGGTTGGATCGATATCTCCTTCTCCACCAACTTCGCTGAGTGGCTCTATATGATGAACATGGCAAAATTCTTTACCAATATCGCCGTATTTTTCTAAGAAAGAAAAGTTACATATCTGACAGTTATATCCAAAGTGTTCCAGGCATAAAAACCTCTTATAAGGGTCACGCTCAAATCTATTAATAATTGTTGATGCTTTTTTCCCAAAGTAAGGTATGCGATCAGAATCTGGATTAATAACGCCTTCATTCCCAATTGATTTCGGATCATTCGTTAATTGAATCAATAGTTTAATAGCAAATTTATCCGCTTCAATTTCAATTTTGTCTTTGAAATTGATCACGCTTCCAGTCCCAAGGTATGTAAATTTGGGGTTTGAGCTATTCCATCTGGCAAAAAAATGCGGGGTTAATTCTTTTTTTATTAATCTTTTGAAAAGCGGTTGATCAGAGTGACTATTTGTTTTGCCAAACCAAACTAACTGCTCAGTTTCGGGATCAAAGGAATTTTGAAAATCGTGGCCAGTCCTACCCTTGGCGTCAATGTTTAAGAAAGCAATTAACTCATCGCCTTCTCTAACGTAACCTGTATCCCAATTTCCACCTTTTGGTTTATGACCTTGGTTTGGATAATAGTTTTGCCAAATCTCATCTCGGGTGTATTGGGAAAACTTGATAAATTCCATAAAACTGCCTTTCTCATTGAAGGCTAATAATCTTATGATACTTGTAACAAATTTGGCATTTTTTAATATTTTATTTTCCAAAATAATTTTAACTTTGTCGCTCACCCCCTGAGCCACCCAACCCCCAAAATCATCCCATCTAAAACTTTTTCACCAACCCCTTGACGAATACAGCTATTACTGTAATATTGACAGTAATAGCTGTATTAATTAACGCCTCAATCGGTTACTGGGAACATAAATGGGATTTTTTATTCAAAACTATCAACGATTTAGCGGTAATGCCACCCAATTAGCGGATGTTGCGCTTGATTGCGCTCAAAAGCTCTCGCTGCCAGGAGACAACTCCAAAATCAGCGAAAGACT
>JACCDN010546793.1_pt1 | contig 24118 bp, 23 predicted proteins | sample 7441691 | NCBI WGS metagenome assembly JACCDN01 (sample SAMN15323439, study PRJNA562643) | freshwater metagenome | isolation source: river surface water | place: USA:Blue River Watershed | collected 2017-08-16 | reverse complement strand
GCAGTGTACTTACTCAATCATCGGCCTCGCAAGTGCCTGGGCTATCGCACTCCACATGAGGTCTTTTACAACCTACCAGTGAGACCACTTACACTGCATTCCGTTGCGCTTTGTACTTGAATCCGCCCTTGTAAAGTTTTGGAATTGTGTACTGCAAAGCGCGCATGCCCGCTCTATCTCCCCATAGAATGCCCCCCAATCTTCAACAACCTATCCGGCACGCCCATCCATGAAACGTATCCTGTTCGCGAGCTTTTTGACCCTTGGTGTTCTCTTGAGCGGCTGCGGCGGCGGTGAATCCACCACAGCAACCCCGCCACCCGCTGCAGTACCCGCAGGCCCTACGGCACTGCAAACCACCGACACCGTGGTGGGCACAGGTGCAGTGGCAATTGTTGGGAGTACAGCCACGGTGCACTACACCGGCTGGCTCTACAGCGCTACCGCCGTTAATTTTCGCGGCACGCAGTTTGACAGTTCTGTCGGCAAATCGCCTTTTTCCTTCAAAGTAGGAACCGGTCAGGTCATACAGGGGTGGGACCAAGGCGTGCCCGGCATGAAAGTGGGCGGCACCCGCACACTCATCATCCCCAGCTCACTGGGCTACGGCAGCAATGGCGTGGGGGCCATTCCGCCCAACTCGGCGTTGGTGTTCACGGTGGAACTCTTGTCCGTGCAATAGCCGGTGTATCAGTCGGCACTCGCCCCACGCAGAACCTCACCGGCCAATCGCTCAAGGTTCTGCTCGTTGGCAGAGGCGACGAACTGTGCCAGTTGGCTGTAGTGCTCGACTGTGTCGAAGGTTTGACGCCACTTAACTTCCGTACCCTGAGCATGTGGAAGCAACTCGAGGGTTAGTACGAAGTGATGGCCGTTCAGGTGTTCGATCTCGAACAGGTGATCGGCCACGATGTGGGTGAAGCGGCTTTCGTTCGGATAGCTGGCTCCGTCAGGCCCGTGCATCGTCAGGTGCCAGCTACCGCCAGGTACGAACTCAAATGTGTGAATCGTGTTGGTGAAACCCGTTGGCCCCCACCATCTGGCCACGCGGGCTGGATCACGCATTGCAGCAAAGACCGCAGCGGGACTCGCTGGAATGATCTTCTGCCTTGTGTCGGAGCGAGCTTCTACTGGGTCCATATAAGCCTTTCGTGAAATATCACGACTCGCTTTGTGCGGCTTGGCGTAAAAAAGACCGGACCACCAACATGCGCGGCGAAGCCGGCTCCTGCTGTTGTGGGTCTGCGTCGATTGACATGTTATGTCTCATGCCCATCGTTTCAACTGATTGAACGCCCATCGGTCGCAGTCCTTCTCGCGGTCTTGCCGCCAGTCGTGTTTTATGTGCGCCACTTCGTGGAGGACCAGGTGTTTCAGGCACTCGACACTTTGGTTCAGAAGATGTGCGCGTCTAAACCGACGCAACTCCAAGTATAGGCAGTATGTCGAAACATCATCCCGCGTAAGCGGAGTGCGCAGAACGATTGTGTCTCGCGCGGACGGACTCCCCCACAGAGATTTTCCCAAGCGATTGCGATCGCCTGAGGCCTCCTGCACACTAGCTCCAATCGAGATCATCCATTCCGCAATGCTGGGTACTAGAACGACTTCGGCATCGATGTAGCGCCCAGCAATCTCTTCGACGAGCTTTCTGTACCTCTCCAGGACCAAAGGCTCATCGTGAGACATAACGCAAAAATGAGCGGATGGCCGCCCACAAATTAAAAAAGAGCACGGATCCATCACGGTCAGTCCGTAAGATTGTCTTGTTAAGTATCATTTTCCGGCCCAAGACCAAATATTCGGCTTTCGAGTACTAGTGATTGTTCCTGGTTGCCTACGGTATTCGGTAAGTGCGCGCTCTAGGGTTGCAATCACTTTCGGGCGTTTGGCATTTTCTAACAGGAAAAGCGGAAGTTTCTCGAACCATCTCTGAGTCTCCCAATGATCGCCACCAAGATTTTCTTTATATACGGGGAGACGGCTACTAGGATGAATTTTTCTTGAGTAAAAATCGAGACAAAGTTCAACTTGCATAGAACTATGAAAAATAGATTGAAAACCGCAAACTTCGACTACACAAACTTTATATGGCGTAAGTCCGCCCGTATGCTCGTACCTCACAAGTTGCTCGTTATCGATGTACCACATGTGATTCGGATGCTTCGTCCGATCAAAGTCTTCTATTGAAATTTTCGCCATAGTTTTGATACTTTACATAATGAAGATTGCAAAACCCGGTTGATACATCCGGGCGTTGACGATCCTGCATTCTTGAAAAAGTCCTGCAGGCCGCATGCAGCCTTGGCTTCGACGAATTCATTCATTCTTTTGTAGGTATAAAAATCTCGACAAACCACGCAGACCGATCTACCCCGTTTCTGGCGGGTACGAAACCACAAAGTCCCATCACGTCAACGGCGGCGTAGTAGTCAGCACCTCTTCAATCACCGTCATCCCCTCCGCCACCCGCAGCGCACCCGCCAGGCGCAGGGGGCGCATGCCATCGGCGATGGCTTGCTTGCGCAGCGCGTCGGTGCTGGGGTCTGATGTGACCTTGGCCTTGAAGGCATCGGTCACCACCATCATTTCGTACAAGCCCATGCGGCCCATGAAGCCGGTCATACGGCAATCCACACAGCCAACAGGTTTGTAGGGCTTGTAACCGCCGTTGATTTGCCACGGTTTGATCAGCTCGGCCAGCACCTCGCGCCCTATCGTTTCGTCTTGCACCTTGCAGTGCTTGCACAGCGTGCGCACCAGCCGCTGGGCCAGCACACCTAGCACGGTGGCATTGATGAGGTACGGGGGAATGCCCAACTCCATGAGCCGTGTGACCGCCGATGGTGCGTCATTGGTGTGCAGGGTCGAGAAAACCAAATGACCCGTAAGCGCAGCCTGCACCGCCATCTCGGCAGTCTCCTGGTCGCGTATTTCACCGACCATGATGATGTCCGGGTCTTGCCGCATCAGCGCGCGCAGGCCCTGAGGGAAGCCAAAGTCCAGCTGTGCCTGCACCTGCGTTTGGTTAAACGCAGGCTCGATCATTTCAATCGGGTCTTCCACGGTGCTAACGTTCACCTCTTCGGTGGCCACACGCTTGAGCGTGGCGTACAGCGTGGTGGTCTTGCCCGAGCCGGTGGGCCCGGTCACCAGAATGATGCCGTAGGGCCGCTTGACCAGCGACTCCCAACGCTGGCCATCGTGGTTGGAGAAGCCCAGTGCATCCAGGTCTTTGACGGTGTTGTCGGGGTCAAAAATCCGCATCACCATCTTCTCGCCAAAGGCGGTTGGCAGGGTGGAGATACGCATTTCAACCTCGTCACCACTGGGGTTGCGGGTCTTGATACGGCCATCCAGCGGGCGGCGCTTTTCGATCACGTCCATGCGGCCCAGCAGCTTGATCCGCGCGGTCATGGCGTTGAGCACGCCCATGGGCATTTGGTAGACCGGGTGCAAGATGCCGTCGATGCGGAAGCGGATCACGCCCTGCTCGCGCCGGGGCTCTAGGTGAATATCGCTTGCGCGCTGATCAAAGGCGTATTGCCACAGCCAGTCCACCACCTGCACCACGCTTTGGTCATTGGCGTCGAGCTGCTTGTTGGTCTTGCCCAGCTCCACCAGTTGTTCAAAACTGCCGCCGCTGTTGACACCGGCTTTGTTGGCGGCCTTAACGGATTTGGCAAGTGAATAAAACTCCGCGGTGTAGCGGTGAATCTCTGGCGGACTGGCCAGCACACGGCGCACACCACGGCGCGACTGGCGCTCTACCTCGGCTACCCAATCCACGACAAAGGGTTCGGACGTGGCCACGGTAATCTCGCTGGGGCTAACCTGCACGGGGAGGATGCGGTGGCGCTCGGCATAAACCGCGCCCATGGCGTCGGCCACCTTGCTCACATCAACTTTCAGCGGATCAATGCGCAGGTAGTCCATGCCAAACCGGATGGCCAGCCACTGCGTGAGCAGTTCAATGTCCAGCGGCTTGTTGTCAGCCGTGCGCCGCATGGACACACTGGCCAAACGCACCAGCGGGTGCTGTACGCTCTCGGCCTGCGCGCAACGGCCGATGGTGCGCTTGGCTTCTTCGTCAGAAATAATGCCGTCGGCGTGCAACCATTCCACCACACGGCGCCAGTCAAGGGGCCCGGTGGGAGTGGCTTTGGCGGTTGCTGAAGAATGTGGTTTAGTAGTCATGAATGCACCGGTTTGAAGACGCGGACCCACTTGTCCGCAGGCAGGCCCCACTGGCGTTGGATCATATCGGCCCGCTCGGTTAGCAGTGCGCGGCTGGGGCGCACGGGTGTGCGCTGGGCCAACACGACAGTATTGCCCTCGCGCGTGGCCTTGAATGCCCACAAGGCTTCTTTGCCAAACGCGGCAGCCATGTTGTCCACACTGCGCTGAAAGCTGGAGGATCGCCCGAAAAGGTTGACAGTCATGCAGCCATCATCGGTCAAAACCCGGCGGCAGTCTGCATAAAACTCTGCGCTGTCGAGCACGGGGCCAGCGGCTTCCTGGTCGTACAGGTCCACCTGAAGCGCATCCACCACGCCCGCCCAATGCGGCTGCTTGATCTCTTGCTCAGCATCGGCCAGCACCACTTGGAGCCGGCCGTTGTCTGGCGGTAGCTTGAACCAGCCCCGGCACGCGGCTACTACCTGGGGATTGAGCTCGATGGCGGTCGTCTTCATGTGCATGACCTTGTGGCAAAACTTGGTAAGCGACGCCGCCCCCAGCCCCAACTGCAGCGCCTGGCGCTGAGGAACAGTTGCGGGGTCCACAAACAACAGCCACGCCATCATGCGCTGGATGTATTCGTGCACCAGCACCGTGGGCGCTTTGATGAGCATGGAGCCCTGTATCCAGATGCTGTCCAGATGCAGGTGGCGGATGGGGCCTTCGTCAGAGAAATTGACTTCGGGGAGTGGAGTTAGTTCTTGTTTGGGCATGGGATGTATGGCAGATTATCCATGCGGTTGGGTAGTCACAGGAACTGGTCTACTCTCCATTGGAGATGGCTAATTGAAGGGCCATTCCATGCAACTCAAACTCAGTTCACGCCAGTACCCGTCGTGAAACTAAACGTTCGACTGAAAGAAGCACCATTGTTGGTGCCGGTGATAGTCGCTTGGTACTGTGTACCCTTTTCCAATGCCGCATCTGGCGCAACATATGCCTCGCTTTTACGGAAGTAGTTCACATCACCGAACGCGTTCGGATCCAAGAACGCAGTTACTGGCGCACGCAAAACAACCGATGTTCCCGTTGCGACTTTTATCAACGTTGCGCTTGCAATGTTCAGCATATTTCCATCGCGAGCTTTCACAAAGAGAGGCGTGCCAATCGGATTGCTTGAAAGATCACGACCGGGGACCGGGTTAGGAACCTCCCCCCGCAATTGATAATTGACGCCCGTTGTTCCTTGACAAGGATAGGTTTTTACATCATCGGAAGCTAGCAATTGCTTTCCACCAGCCGCTGTTTGCACGCCCAAATCAGCGACAAAGTACGGGTAGTCTGGCAGGGTTGATGCTGTTGCAACCAATCCAATTCCAACGTCTCTGTAGCCATCCATCAGTCTACGCAAGTGGTATGGACCTGATAACAATTGTCGAATTGCATTCGTCCCACTCCCCAAGGCCATAACCTCATCAGTTGATCCGGGATAAGCTTTTGCAACTGCCCGTGCTGTCGGCGATACACCCGAAAAACCGGCTCGACCAGGCACTTCCGCGTATAGGTCTTCTCCGGCAATTGCACTCAAAGGCGTATAGGCCGCATGCGCAGCAGCCGCAGCATCCAATTGCGCATTCTGAGCCAGCAAGCCAAATCCGCAGGCACTGCGTTCTGCATTGAGCAGCGCAAAGGCATTTGCCGCTTCACCGGTGTAGTTAGCAGCCGGAACCGATGTCACTAGGCTTGCACCCACAACAACTGGCGGAGTCGATGCAGCGGGGGGGATTGCAGCAGGTGTTCCGCCACCCCCACCGCCGCCGCACGCAGTCAGTGCAGCGGCAACTGCCAAACCGGCCACTCGCACTGCAAAAGCAGGTTGGAATTTGGTACCAGTTTTCATGAAAGGCTGCTCTGTGGGGCGGTTTGATGTTTGCGTTTCGTGGGACTCACCTTAGTCTACCCAAACGCGGCAACGCCTGACACGCATTGGCTGTTGTAGCTTCTGCCAAAACGTCAAGCGAAATGCCGCGCAGTTGCGCCACCGCAGCGGCTATGCGGGGCAATTCTCCCGGCGCGTTGCGGCCCTGCCCTGCCCCGGCCTCACGCTCACTCGCCGTGGTGTAGAGCCAATGCGGCGGGATGTCGGGCGCATCAGTTTCCAGCACGATGGATTCCAGCGGCAGCGTTTGGGCCAGGTGGCGCAGTTGCAGGGCGCGCTCAAACGTGACCGCGCCGCCAAAACCCAGCTTGAACCCCAAGCGGATAAATTCCATGGCCTGCACTTCACTGCCATTGAAGGCATGGGCGATGCCAGACCATGCGGGGCCTGACTGTGCCACTTCGCGCAAGTGCTTGAGCAGCCGATCCGCCGAGCGGCGCACATGCAGCACAACGGGCAGGCCACACTGGCGGGCCAGTTTGAGTTGGGCGCGGTAATAGGTTTCTTGCTGCTCACGCAGCGGGCTTTGCTGCAGCGCGGGCACAAAGTAATCCAACCCTATCTCACCCAGCGCCAGCAGGCGCGGATCAGCGGCATGGGCATGCAACTGCTCATCCAACACACGCAAGTCATCGGCTTGGGCATGCTGCACATACAACGGATGGATGCCTAAACAATAGCCATCGCCCTCTGCGTGGGCCAAGGCCCGCACGGTGTCAAAGTTGGACCGCTCCACGGCGGGTATCACGCAGTGGCTTACACCCGCATCGCGTGCCTGCTGGCGCACAGTGGCGCGGTCAGGCGCGAACTCTGGCGCGTCCAGGTGGCAGTGGGTGTCGATCCAATGCATAGACCCCCGACAGATTCAGGCTCGGGTCTCGGCCAAACGCCCTGACACCAGCTTCAGCTGCCGACTGCACCGCGCAGCCAACGTTGCGTCGTGCGTGACCAGCACAAACGCCGTGCCGTGCACACGGGCCAGCTCCAGCATCAGGTCAAACACACCGTCAGCCGTGCTGCGGTCCAGGTTGCCAGTGGGCTCGTCGGCCAGCACACAGTCTGGGCGGGTAACCAGGGCGCGGGCAATGGCCACGCGTTGGCGTTCGCCCCCCGAGAGCTCGGCCGGGCGGTGGTGCATGCGGTCTTGCAGCCCCACACTTGCTAGCATTTTCATAGCTTCTTGTGCGCATTCTGCGGGGGCTAGACGCCGAATGGTCAATGGCATAGCAACGTTGTCCAGTGCGCTGAACTCGGGCAGCAAGTGGTGAAACTGGTAGACAAAGCCCAGATGCTGGTTGCGCAGGCGGCCCTGCACAGCAGCGCTTTGGTGTGCCAGGTCTTGGCCGTGCAGCTCCACGGTGCCGCTGGTTGGCGCATCCAAGCCGCCCAGCAAATGCAGTAGCGTGCTCTTGCCCGAGCCTGATGCACCCACGATGGCCAGGGTCTCGCCCCGGTGGACTTGCAGGTCTACGCCGTGCAGCACGGTGACATCCAAGCGGCCTTCGCTAAAACGCTTGGTCAAGCCTTGGGCTTTCAACACCACGTCGCCCACCACACGATCATCCACAGGGGCTGATGCGGTGCGGCCCAGATCGGCCACCTGGCGGTAGTGCGCTGCGCCAATAGCAGCGGGAACGATCACATCATTCATAACGCAGGGCCTCCGCAGGGTTGACGCGGCTGGCGCGCCAGCTCGGGTACAAGGTGGCGGCAAACGCCAAAATTAATGCAATAACGGCCACGGGCAGGATGTCTGCCTGCTGCGGATCACTGGGCATGCGGCTGATCAGGTAAATGTCTTTGGGCAAAAAGCTGGCACCCAACGCATGCTCCAGTGCCGGAACAATGGTGTCGATGTTGAAGGCCACACCCAGGCCCAGTAACAGCCCGGCCAAGGTGCCGATGACACCCACCATCGCTCCCTGCACTACAAAAATGCCCATGATGCTGCCCGGACTCGCACCCAGGGTGCGCAGGATCGCAATGTCGGCCCGCTTGTCGGTCACCGTCATCACCAAGGTGCTAACCAGGTTGAAGGCTGCCACCGCGACGATGAGGGTCAGGATGATGAACATCATGCGCTTCTCGACCTGCACCGCCGCAAACCAGGTGCGGTTTTGGCGCGTCCAATCGCGAATGGAGAGGTCACCAGTGAGTGTGCGGCTCAATACATAGGCCACTGCCCGCGCGTCGTGCAGGTCGCGCAGCTTCAGTCGCACACCAGATGGGCCTTCGAGCCGAAAGATTTTTGCTGCGTCATCCACATGCACCATGGCCAAAGCCGAGTCGTATTCAAAATGGCCGGAATCAAACGTACCGACCACCGTCATTTGCTTGAGCCGTGGCACCACGCCCGCAGGGGTGACTTGGCCACTGGGAGCTACCAGGGTCACCCGATCGCCTGTGCGTACTGCCAGCGAGCGAGCCAATTCAGAACCCAGTACCACGCCAAAGCCGCCCGGCACTAGACGCGACAACACTGCAGATTGCTTGCCGCCTACTAGGTCGGTCACGGCATGCTCTTGCGCCGGGTCCACGCCACGGATCATTGCGCCTTTCATGTCCTCGCCCCTCGCCAATAGGGCCTGAGCTGCTATAAAAGGTGCAGCACCAATGACTTCGGGGTTGGCGCGCGCCTCACGCAGCGTCTGCTCCACATCCGGCAGCGCCTGCCCGCCGTTTTCATAGACCTCAATGTGAGAGACCACGCCCAGCATGCGGTCACGCACTTCTTTCTGAAAGCCATTCATCACGCTCAGCACGATAATGAGCGCCGCCACACCGAGCGCAATACCCAGCATGGAAACACCCGAAATGAATGAGATAAACCCGTTTCTGCGGGTCGTGCGCCCGGCCCGGGTATAGCGCCAACCAATGATCAGCTCGTAAGGAATTTGCATCATCCCCGGATTGTGGCATCCATACAGGACAATCTCCCCATGCACTTGCTTATTTCCCATGCCGCCCCCACTGGCACCGCATGCCAGGCCGCCATTGCCGAACTCACCCTGCCCCACCTGAGCGAACTGCTCGGTCTGCTATCCCCTTCAGAGCCCGTGTTGGGCTCGCCTGAGAACCTGACCCCGTTGGCCGAGCGCTTGCGCGCGAACAACCTGGGGCTGGTTGGGGCCGATGGACTCGTCCCCTGGGCTGCAACCGATGCACAGCACCTGGGCCTCACCAAGACACACAGCGACGCAGGATGGGCCTGGATCACACCCTGCCATCTCAACGTGCAATCCAATCAGGTGCAGATGGACGACCCGCAGGACTTGCACATCAGCACACAGGATTGCGAAAGCCTGCGCGCGGCCATGAAACGGTATTTTGAGCAAGACGGCATCACGCTGCACCCGCTGTCCAACGGCACGTGGCTGGCCTTTGGTGACATTTTTAAAGACCTGCCCACCGCGTCACTGGAGCGCGTAGCGGGCTCCAGCATTGACCCCTGGATACCTCGGCAGGAGCACGCACGCAAATTGCGCCGTTTGCAGAATGAAATGCAAATGCTGCTCTATACCCATGCCATCAACGATGCCCGCAGCGCGCGCAAGCTGCCCACCATCAATGCGTTTTGGGTCAGTGGCACGGGCACACCCACCACCTCGCCCCTCATCACCACTGAGCGGCTGGAGCACGTCGATACCTTGCGCCGTGCGGCCCTGCGGGATGACGCGTACGCCTGGGCGCAAGCGTGGCACACCTTGGACAGCACCGTTGTAGCCGACTTGATCGTCCGTGCCAAAGCGGGAAAAACCGTCCAGCTGACGCTGTGTGGCGAACGCATGGCCGTGACGCTGGCACACAAAGAGCGTCCGTGGTGGGGACGTATCCAACAGCACTTCGCCAACACATCGCCCCACCAACTGCTGCAGACCCTATGAACCACAACACCTTTATGCAAACATTTCAACGCTGCGTTGCGGCTGCCATTGCGTGCAGTGCGCTGACGTGCGTCCCTGCCATTGCCAAAGACGCGCCCACCGCCACGTCTGTGCAAAGCAACGCCATCACCGGCGTCGTGCAAGAGGTGATTGATGTTGAGAGCTACACCTATTTGCGGCTCAAAACCAAAGATGGTGAAACGTGGGCAGCAGTGGTCAGAGCGATGGTTAAAAATGGAACCACCGTGACCATCGAGCGCCCCATGGTGATGAAAAACTTTGAGAGCAAATCGCTCAAGAGAACGTTCCCATCGATCGTGTTTGGAACCATGGCGGGGGGTGCATTGGCAGGCGGTAGTGCGCGCACCGGGTCTCCAGCCATCGCTGATACCGCACCAATCAAAGTCGCCAAAGCCAGCGGAGCCAATGCTCGCACCGTGGCCGAAATCATGACCATGGGTGCTGCACTCAAAGACCAGCAGGTTGTGTTGCGCGGAAAGGTCGCCAAATACAACGCCGCCATCATGGGCAAGAACTGGATTCACCTGCGTGACGGGTCAGGCTCTGCAGCCGACGGCACTGACGACATACTGGTGACTTCGGCCAGCACCACCAAGATGGGCGACGTGATCACCGTAACTGGCGTGGTGCGGGTTGACAAGGATTTTGGCGCGGGCTACAGCTACAAGGTGCTGATCGAAGACGCCAAGATTCAGCCCTAACCGCACGCCGACCCCATGCACATCATCCCCCGCGACATACCGCCCCGCAGCGTCTGGGTACTGGAGCAAGCTGGCATCCACCCGCTGCTCGCGCGCCTGTATGCGGCGCGTGGTGTTACCGGTACCGAGGAACTGGACGACGCACTGGCCAAGCTGTTGCCGCCCTCCTCGATGCTCGGTCTGCCTGAAGCCGCCACGCTGTTGGCCGATGCTATTGCGCAGAATAAGCGTCTGTGCATCGTGGCCGACTACGACTGCGATGGAGCCACCGCCTGTGCGGTGGCCATGCGCGGCCTCAAAATGCTGGGCGCCCACCATGTGGCCTACATCGTGCCCGACCGCATTGTGGATGGCTACGGCCTGACCGCACCCATAGCCCAGCGCGTGAAAGACAGCGGGGCCGACGTGCTAATCACCGTTGACAACGGCATTGCCAGCATAGACGGCGTGGCCCATGCCCGCGCGCTGGGCCTGCAGGTGCTGGTGACGGATCACCACCTCCCTGCGTCAGAGCTTCCTATCGCCGATGTAATCGTCAACCCCAACCAACCGGGTTGTGCATTCGCCAGCAAGTCCATTGCCGGTGTGGGTGTGATGTTCTATGTGCTGATGGCACTGCGTAGTGAATTGCGCGCGCGTGGCGTATTCGACTCCACCACACAACCAAAGCTCGATGTGCTATTGCCCCTGGTCGCGCTGGGCACTGTGGCTGATGTGGTCAAGCTCGACGCCAACAACCGCCGGCTCGTAGCCCAAGGCCTAAAACGGGTGCGAGCCCTGGCCATGCCTGCAGGACTAGCTAGCCTTTTTGTAGCATCTGGCCGTTCCGCCCCCGTTGCAACTACCTTTGATTTCGGCTTTGCCTTGGGGCCGCGCATCAATGCGGCGGGCCGCCTGAGCGATATGACGCTGGGCATCGAATGCCTGCTGACCGACGACCCGGCCCGCGCCGACGAGCTGGCCAAAACGCTGGACGGCATCAACCGCGAGCGCCGGGTGATTGAGGGTGACATGCGCGAGCAAGCCATGCAGATTGCCGAATCGCTATTTGACGAAGGCGATGAAGCGCCTCCCGCCATTTGCGTGTTCGACCCCGACTTTCACGAAGGCGTGGTTGGCATTGTGGCCAGCCGTATCAAAGACAAGCTGCACCGTCCGGCCTTTGTGTTTGCCGAGAGCAAAGCACCCGGCAAAGAGCATGAACTCAAGGGCTCGGGCCGCTCGATTCCCGGCTTTCATTTGCGCGACGCGCTGGACCTGGTGGCCAAGCGCCACCCCGGCGTGCTGCTGCGCTTTGGCGGCCATGCCATGGCTGCAGGCTGCACCATTCACGCGGACGCCCTGGACACGTTTGAACAGGGCCTGATTGAAGTCGCGCAAGAGTGGCTGGACGCCGCCACCCTCACCCGCCGCCTGGAAACCGATGGCCCCCTGGCCCCCGAGTACCGCCGCGTGGACCTGGTAGACACCCTGCACAAAGAAGTGTGGGGCCAAGGCTTTGCAGCGCCTACCTTTAGTGAAGAAGTAGAGGTACTGTCACAACGTTTAGTGGGCGAGAAGCACCTGGCCTTGAAGCTCAAACACCAAGGCCAGCCGGTGGACGGCATCTGGTTCGGCCACACCGAGCCGTTGCCGGCTAAAGTCACGCTGGCTTTTAGGCTGGATGCGGATGAGTGGAATGGTGTGCGTCGGGTGCGGTTTTTGGTAGAGGGCGCGCAGAGCTGACGCCCTTCCGCGCGGACCGCCGCCAGTGCAGTTCAATTACACAATTGCTCGACCACTGCGCGATCCAGTCGCGCGTCGATCAGGCCATGTTGTGAGCCATGCAAAATCAAACCGAGCGACCTGAGCTCTTGAAGAACGTTAGCTAGATTTGGTGGAATGGTTTCGTCGCTACGCCAACTAAATGTTAGGTCGCTATGTACGCGGGATAACTCACCGAGTGCTAGACCTTTGCGATGCAGCAATCCGAAGAACTCAACGGCTTGGTGGGTTCGAAATTCAATAACCCTTTTACAGTTAACCGCAAAGTCTCGTGATTCCGCCAATTCACGTATGGATTCACTACTTGAATTATTTAAAACTGTCATAAACATTGCGTAAGAATCACCCGTACCGGAGTGGTCTTCGTAGAGTAATTTGAGCAAATTCATCAGATATTCGTCGCCAAACACCGTATCCCGCGCGTTGGCTGCCAGGCGCAACGGATGCACAGCCCGTAAACGGTCAAATAGGGACCCACATTGGTAATAGAACGCATGGCAATACAGTTCATGTGCTTGCGCTTCGCTCAGTTGTTGCGCTGAAAGATAGGTATCCATCGCTGGCACATCGTGGTGGTGCACCGCCGTTAGCAGATTGGCATAGGCATCGCCTGCATACGCGTCCTTGGGTGGAATCAACCGGCAGTCGCGTTGCCAAAGCGTATCGCGCGCCTCATCGCGATTGGATTTATTGATCAGCCACAAAGGCGAGCCCAGCGGTGAGTCTGCGTTGAGATCCGCTTTGTAGAAAATCAGTTTTTCCATGGGGTTGCCCGTCCAACCTGGTCGACAACCTTGCTGACAGAAGTGGTGAATCGCGCGGCACCCTTGTGCATCCACAGCATTGGGGTCTGCACCATGCTTGAGAAATACATAAAACGCACCACACCGGCTACTGGGTAAATGCGACGCCGTTAAAGCCGGGGTATCGCCTGCTGCATTCCGAGCATCGACCTCACACCCCTGCTTGATCAGCCACACCACCGCTTCCTCGAAACAGCGCCCATAAGACCGCGCAGCGTGATGCAGCACGGTATCGCCCCTGCTGTTGCGGCGGCTTAGGTCGCACTTGGCTACCAGGCTTTGCGCTTGCTTGTTGTCATCCAAGAAATAGACCAGGTGCCAGAACAACAGCGTTCCAAGGTACTCTTCATTCGGGTCAGGCAGCGCTTTGAAATACTGGGCTGCCAAGCGAATACCCAAACTGGTCGCCAACACAAAAGCCAGCCGGGGGTCTAACCCATCCATGCGCTTGATCAGTTGGTCCTTGGTGATGGACTGGCCTTGATAGATGTAGGACTTTTTACCGAACGGGTTGTAGTCGTCAACATAGGTTGCAACAACCAGCATGGCATCAGGCAGCTTTTTGGCCAATGCCTGCGGAAACTTGAAAGCCGAACCATGGGCGAATTGCAGCAACAGTACATTGTCAACAGCCTCTATGTACTCCAGAAGAGGCTCAGCAATCGTGAATTTTGTTTTGACGCCCAGCGCTGCCATCTTCTTGTTGAATTGCGCTACCTCTTCGGGCGCTCCCCAGTAAAGCAGACCAAAGGTTTCACGCATCTGTGCGCAAGCCTCGCTGCTTGAAAACACTACGGTCAAACTGGTTTCATGCAAAGACATGTCAAACGATCCCTTCAGCTTGATTTTTCAACGGACACCAAGTCTAACCACCCAGGGCCAGCCAATGTGATCCGCGTTTGCCAAATCGATCAGTGATAACCACGCTCCCGCTGATGCCGTACAGCAATGATGGTGAGCGTCTTTTCGTCATTGATTTCAAACAACACCAGATACCCTGACTTGCCAAAATTCACGATCAGTTCACGGTACGCGGTTCCGGGCTGATTAAAACTGGCGAGGCGACAACTTTGTGCAAACGTCTGGAGGAACGTATAGCCTTTAAAGATTTCGCCAATTGCCTTGTCCGCCAGCCGCATGTCGATATCGGACAAGAAGTCATGCAATTGCTCCACGTCTTCTTGGGCAGCAACACTCACTTCTACTTGGTACCGTTTCATGCAGCTTTCTTCTGCACGGTGACCTTCTTTTTGGCCAATTGTTCGCGCAGCCTGCGGATGCTTTCTTCGGCGGTAATGGTTTTCATCTTTCCTGCCTTCAGCAGGGTTGAACGTCTGAGCGCCTCGGCATAAAAGGCCTCGTCTTCTTTGCGCTGTATGGCCTGTTGGGTGGCTGTTTGCTCAATGAAGGTGGACAGAGTCTCACCCTCTTTCAACACAGACTCAATCAAGCTGCGAGTTTCAGGGCTGACACGTACTGCGGGAAGAGTGGCGGTTCGCATGGAGGGCCTCCTTGGTTGTAATGCAATTGTAATGCGGATCCGCAGAATGATGTACCATGGGTGCGGTTTTTGGTAGAGGGCGCACAGGGCTAGAACGCATACATCAGATTCATGTCAATCTAGTGACTTCTCCAGTGCATACACTCAGCCTATGAGCACGCTTTCCCCTCTATCCAGCTATGGTGCCGAAACCTCCGGGCTCATTTGCGGCTTTCAATTTGGCGCTGAGGGCGCAGGCGTACCGGTCGACACCGAGCAGGCGCTGCAATGGCTACGCAATGGCGCATCAGAAGGCACCGATTCTGGCTTCATCTGGCTGCACTTCAATCTGTCGCAAGCAGCTACGGCCAAGTGGTTGCAGACCAATTTGCAGCTCTCGGACCTGTTCCATGAATCCCTGAAAGACGGCTCGCGTTCGACCCGTGTGGAGCTGGACGACGACATGCTGGTGGCCGTGGTGAACGATGTGAACTACGACTTTGCCTTCGAGCCGACCGATATTTCGACCATGTGGTTGTCGGTCGGTCCCCGTCTGGTCGTCAGTGCCCGCCTGCAACCGTTGCGCTCTATCGACCAGCTGCGCGATGCCGTGCGGCGCGGTGCGCGCATCTTGTCTACGGTGGCATTGCTGGTCCATCTGATGCACGACCAGGGTGATGTGTTGATCGACATCGTGCGCAATACGACGACCAAAGTGGATGGCATTGAAGACAATCTGCTGGCCGGCAAACTGGAAACCAAGCGCGCCAACCTGGGTGCCTTGCGGCGCTTGCTCGTGCGGCTCCAACGTCTGCTGGCTCCGGAACCTGCGGCCTTGTTTCGCCTGTTGCGCAAGCCCCCCACATGGATTGGCGAGGACGATCTACAGGATCTGCGCCAGTCCACTGAAGAATTCAACGTGGCGCTGAGTGACATGGCAGCGCTGCAAGAACGCATCAAACTGCTGCAAGAAGAGATTGCCGGGCGCGTGGCAGAGGCCAACAACCGCAGCCTGTTTGTGCTGACCATCGTGACGGTGCTGGCCCTGCCCATCAACATCATTGCCGGTCTACTGGGCATGAATGTGGGCGGCATCCCCTGGGCCACCAATCCGTATGGCTTCTGGATCGTGGTGGCCATCATCGTGAGTTTTACGGTGGTGGCGGGCTGGATTGCATTGGGTAGAAGGCGCGACTAGCGCCTCAAAATTGGTGGTCGTACCGGGTCGACATTCCATGGCCCATTGCCGTACGCCATACCTTCAACAACAAAGGGCCATGAGGCCCTTTGTTGGAGTGTGATTTGCGGCAAACTATTTCTTCAAATCGATCAATCGGAAATAGGCATCGCGTGGTGCACGCTTGCGGTCAAACAGCAAGGGGTAATCTGTGCGACCTTTGATGGGGAAGTCATTGAGCCAACTCACGTCATCGCTTACGCCCCACGTGGTCACGCGATCAATATGCTCGCGATTTTTGATGAACATTTTAAAGATGGCTTCCCATCGCTTGGCCAGTTTCTCTTCAATTTCTTTGGGCAGGCCATTCTTATAAGGGTCACGCGCGGGCGTGTAATCAAATCGTGTGGAGATTTCTGCAGTCGGCAGATTCCAGACTTGCGGCAAAACATCAATATCCAATTCGGTCACGTCAACCCGCAGGCCTAGCTTCGCGAAATTCAGAATGCTCTTTTCAATTTCCTCGGGGGTTGGGCCATCAATACTCCAGTGGCCTTGAATGCCTACGCCGCCAATCGGTACACGCCGCTTTTGCATGCGCTTGAGCAATTCGACGCACGCCTCATGCTTTCCACCTTGCTCATTGTTGTAGTCGTTGTACATCAAATGGGCTTTGGGATCTGTTTCGTGTGCAACATGGAACGTGTGGTCAATAAACGCCTCACCCATGATGTTGAAATAGTGGCTTTTGCGCATGGGGTTGCCGGGGCCATCGTCGATTGCCTCGTTCACAGCATCCCAGGCCGTTAGCTTTCCCTTGTAACGACCAACCAAGGTGCTGATATGGTTGGTCATTTTCTTTTTCAGTTGATCAGCTGAAATGAAATCCCCTTTAGCATTTTTAAACACGCTATCGGGAATTTGGCTGTGCCAGGCGAGCGTATGACCAACGCTATACATTTTGTGTTTGAGGCCATAGTCCACGAATTTGTCGGCGTCTTTGAAATTCCAGCCTTCGTCCGCTGTTCTAATCCGCTCCCACTTCATGCAATTTTCGGGCGTGATGGCATTGAACTCACGCGCCACCAGGGCTGCCAGCGCTTCATCATTGTTTTCAAGAATATCGGAGCCAATGGCGGTGCCGATCTTGAAGTCTTTTGCGTAGTAATCCTTAAGGCCCGTACGATTCAATGCTTGTGCCAACGCATTGCTCTTAATTTGCGCGGCAAGGGTACCCACGCCCACAGCAACCATAAATTTTCTACGCGACGCGGTCATGAGACTTCCTAAATTGAGATAAACAAACGAGTATTTGAACCCTTCTATGTGCAGTATTGCACTCCCAAATAGCCACACACCCCCCGTAAAAACCCTCGCCCACCCCGCATGACCTCGCAGGCTGGCCAGGTTTCTCTGGAAATTGAATGGTGTTGTGATGCCCGCTAAGATGCGCGCGCATCTGCTTTTGGCCACACTGCCATCGCTGATTGGATGACATTTTTGAGTTTCGACAGATCGGCACCAATTTTGGCTTGCACGGCCAAGCCCGCAGCAACAACCGCCAAATAAGACGCCAATGCCGCCGGTTCTGCGGTAGCAGGTAGTTCGCCATCCCGCTTCGCGCGGGTGATCCGCTCGCGCAACAGGGTTTCGTTGCATCGCATGGCCGCCTGCAAGGCCTGCTCGATCGCTTTGGGCAAGTTTTCGCCATCACAGTCGGCCGTGCCATTGACGATGAAGCAGCCACCCGGTAGTTGGGGGTCAACCAGTAGTTCTGCCAACGACAGCAAGAACGCTTCAATCGCCTTGCGACCATTGGGCTCATCGCTCAAGCGCTTGCCGTGGTGCTCTACCAGCGCGTTCACATAGCGCTGCAGCGCCTTGAGATACAAAGACTCTTTATCACCGAATGCGGCGTAAAGGCTTGGTTTACTCAGTCCCGTCGCATGGGTCAGGTCACTGAATGAAGCACTCTGGAAGCCATGTTTCCAAAATACCTGAGTCGCTTGTTCCAACGCCTCGTCCACATCAAAACTGCGCGGCCGTCCCCGTTCGATAGACATATTTCTTGTTCCCATCAAAGATGTGTTGACAGATATACATACCAGTCGGTATACTTTATTCCGATCGGTACAGAATTACAACCGATTGTAGATTTTATATACCCCCCCTCAGCAACAATGCTGGCTATTTTGGAGAGAAATTATGGGAAGACTTAGTGGAAAAACCGCACTGATCACTGGCGGAACATCTGGCATTGGCTTGGCAACAGCCCAACTGTTTTTGGCCGAAGGCGCCAAAGTTGCCATCGTCGGCCAGGATGCTGAACGGGTAGCCGCTGCAGGCCAAGCTTTGGGCCCAGAAGTTTTGGCACTGCGTGCAAATGTAGCCAGCGCATCGGACATGGCACAAGTTGCCGCCGAGGTGAAAAGCCGCTTTGGTCAACTGGATGTGCTGTTTGTCAACGCCGGCATTGCAAAGCCAAAGCCCTTTAGCGATGTCGATGATGCCAATATTGACAGCCAATTAGATGTCAACTTCAAAGGCGTGATTTACACCATTCAGGCTGTTCTGCCTTTGCTGAAAAACCCGTCAAGTGTCGTGTTGACCTCAACTGCCTTGATCGATCAGGGCGAACCTGGCATGAGCATCTACACCGCCACCAAGGCGGCGGTGCGATCACTGGCGCGTAGCCTTTCTGGCGAATATGCGGCGCGCGGCATTCGTGTCAACAGCATCAGCCCAGGCCTGATTGAAACACCGATCTACGGCAAACTCGACATGCCAGCAGAAGCGGTGCAAGCCTGGGCAGGCCAACTGCTGGCCAAAGTACCTGTAGGTCGATTTGGTCAAGCCAGTGAAGTGGCAAAGGCAGTCCTGTTTATGGCCAGCGACGATTCGTCGTACATGCTCGGCGAAAACATCATGTTTGACGGTGGGATCTCAACGATCTAAACCGGGCGTAGCACCGCCCATTTGACGGCTGCACCCAGCAATAGGTGCAGCTTTTTTTTGCCACGAACACTCCTGATTTGATAGCGGGTTATGCAGATCCCACGAGGGCTACACCCCATTTTTGTCACTGTCAGCCGGCTGTAGTCTTTGCGGACCACACTTGCGCCACTCACATTACCAACAGGAGCCCCCATGACCCGTGAAGTTGTTGTTGTCAGCGCCGTGCGCACTGCCATTGGAACCTTTGGCGGCAGCCTCAAAGACATAGCCCCCACCGAGCTGGCGGCCCAAGTGGTGCGCGAATCGCTGGCGCGCGCGCAGGTGGCGGGCGCTGATGTGGGCCATGTTGTGTTTGGCCATGTGGTCAACACCGAACCCAAAGACATGTACCTGTCCCGTGTAGCGGCCATCAACGGCGGCTGTGCAGACTCAACGCCCGCGTTCAATGTAAACCGGCTCTGCGGCTCAGGCCTACAGGCCATTGTGTCGGCCAGCCAAAGCATTCTGCTGGGCGAAACCGATATTGCCATTGGCGGCGGAGCAGAGAACATGAGCCGCGCCCCGTTTGCCAGCCTCAACATGCGCTGGGGTGCGCGCATGGGTGACACCAAGATGGTGGACATGATGATTGGAGCACTGCACGACCCGTTCCACACCATTCACATGGGTGTGACAGCCGAAAACATTGCTGCCAAATGGGGCATCAGCCGCGAAGAGCAAGACGCCATTGCGGTAGAAAGCCATAACCGCGCCCAGCGCGCCACGGAGGCGGGTTACTTCAAAGAGCAAATCATGCCGGTGATCCTTAAAAGCAAGAAGGGGGATGTGGCCTACGCCACGGACGAGCACTTCCGCCCCAATTGCAGCATGGCTGACATGGCCAAACTCAAGCCCGCCTTCCTCAAAGAAAACGGCACCGTAACGGCAGGCAATGCATCGGGCATCAACGACGCAGCAGCGGCCGTGGTACTCATGGAAGCCGGTGCCGCCAAAGCCCGTGGAGCAAAGCCACTGGCCCGACTGGTCGCTTACGCGCACGCGGGTGTAGACCCCAAGTACATGGGCATTGGCCCCGTACCGGCCAGCCAGCTGGCACTCCAGCGCGCAGGGCTCACCGTAAAAGACCTGGACGTGATCGAAGCCAACGAGGCGTTTGCAGCACAGGCTTGCGCCGTCACCCGCGACTTAGGGTTGGACCCAGCCAAGGTCAACCCCAATGGATCCGGCATTTCATTGGGTCACCCCATTGGCGCTACCGGTGCCCTGATCACGGTCAAAGCCTTGTACGAGTTGCAACGTATTCAGGGCCGCTATGCGTTGGTGACCATGTGCATTGGTGGCGGCCAGGGCATTGCTGCTATTTTTGAGCGCATGTAAACCGCCATTCAAAGGGCTGCCATGCTCCCGGCCTACATCACACACGCAGACTGTGCCCGCCACGAGATGGGGCCACACCACCCAGAGTGCCCCGAGCGGCTGGGTGCCATCAACGATATGTTGTTGGTCAAGGGGCTGCTTGACTACATGCACCCCTACGACGCGCCGTTGGCCACGACCGAGCAATTGTCACGGGCCCACGACATGCGCTATGTGGCGGACTTGCTCAATGCGTCACCCACTGAAGGCTACTGCCGCATAGACCCCGACACGGAGATGAACCCATTCACCGTGCAGGCTGCGCTGCGGGCAGCCGGTGCTGCCGTACTTGCCACCGACTTGGTCATGGCCGGTAACACGCACACCGCTTTTTGCTGTGTGCGCCCGCCGGGTCACCATGCGATGCGGGCTGCGGGCATGGGCTTTTGCTTCTTCAACAACGTGGCCGTCGGCATTCGCCATGCGCTCGCCACCTATGGTCTGCAGCGTGTTGCACTGATTGACTTTGACGTGCACCATGGCAACGGCAGCGAAGACATTTTTCAAGGTGATGACCAGGTCCTGATGTGTTCCATTTTTGAACGGGGCATTTACCCGTTTTCTGGGGACAACCCCTTGGGAACCAATATGGTGAATGTTGGCCTGCCATCACGCTCTGGCAGTGATGCGTTTCGCGCGGCCGTTAGCACCCAATGGATGCCCGCACTGGATGCGTTTGCGCCCGAACTGATATACGTCTCAGCGGGCTTTGATGCCCACCGCGAAGACGATATGGGTAACCTGGGCCTGGTGGAGTCGGACTATGCGTGGGTTACCCAGCAGATCATGGCTGTGGCACATCGGCACAGCAAGGGCCGCGTGATTTCATGCCTGGAAGGTGGCTATGCGTTGAGCGCACTGGCGCGCAGCGTAGCGGCCCATGTGCGTGTGCTCATTGGAGTCGATTAAAGCTCTCACCCACCCACAATCTGGTTACGCCCGTTATGCTTGGCTTGGTAGAGTGCTTCATCCGCTTGTTTGATCAGCGCTGGGGCACTGATACCAGGCGTCAGCTGCGCAATACCGCACGAAAACGTACAGGCAAACGATCCGCTTGGCACAGGGTAGTGGAACTTGGAAAAATCGACACGAATGCGATCCAGCAACTGGCGCGCACGGTCGGCATGGGCCTGCGGCAATATCACCAGGAATTCTTCACCGCCATAGCGCCCTACCGCATCGGTCTTACGCACGCGCTGGCGAAGTAGCCACGCCATGCTGCGAATGACCTGGTCGCCCATGGGATGCCCATAGGTGTCATTGACCTTCTTGAAATGGTCAATGTCAATCATGGCCACGCACAGTGGCGTGTTGTCAACCAGCGCTGCACTCACCGCCAAATCCACACGCTGCTTGGACGTAATGTGGTTGAGCAGCCCAGTGAGGCTGTCCAGATACATAGAACGGCGCAAGAGCCGGTAGCGGTCAATCTTGCTCTTGATCACGGCATTCAAGATGACAGGGTTGAACGGCTTGGTCAAAAAGTGATCGCCGCCCAAGCGCAGCGCATCCACCTGCAAGGCGATGCTGGTGTCTGACGACAGGTACACGACAGGCGTGGACAGAAATTCCTCATACTGGCGGATCACACGGGTCACTTCAACCCCGGTACAACCCGGCATGTACATATCCATCAACACCAGATCGGGCTGAAATTTAACCAGTGCGGTGAGCACTTCCTGCGGCCGCTCAATGGCCATCGTTTCAACTCCGGCAAACTTCAGCGTGCGCTGAATCAGGGTGCTGGCAGTCTTGGAATCTTCTACCACCAGTACGCGGTAGGGGGGCTCGTCTTCCGTACCACAGAGCTTGACGATACGTGCCATGACAGCAGACTGTGCCGTCCCTTGCTGGAAGCAAAAATCACAGCCACCGCGTAGCGCCAGCTTCAACGCATCAAATTCCGACGGGATATTCAGCCCAATGATGCTGCTGGCAGGGTACCGCCCCCGCAACACCTGAATCCGCACAATGAAGGCTGTGGACTCCAGACCTTTGGCATCCACCAGCACAATGCTGGGGTCTTGCGTATCTTTCTGGTCATAGTGTGGGCCGCTGACTTCCACTTCGATATTGAAGTACCGGGCCTGTGTGGACACTTCGCTCCATGCGTCCGGGGTCGCTGTCATCAGCCAGATTTTGCGCACCGGCATCAGGTCGCTGACAAATTCATTGTCCTGGTGCAAGCGGCGCTCGGGGTTGGCGTCATTGTTTTCTTCCAGAAACCCCGCAATGCGTTGGCTGAACTCGGAAATCTGGCCATCGAGTTCACTCAATGGCGCGTCCGATGCGATGTCGCTCTTCCAGCTGTCAAACTGGGACAAAACCTGCTGCTCTACCGCGCGCGCCATCTGGTGCAAGCCAGGCAACCCTTTGGCGACCAAAAACTCGGTAAAACTGGAAACCGCTACGGCAAATTCAACAAAGCCATCCACGCCTGGATGGTCCTTGCACAATTGCCACTTGGCAAGAAATTCATCACTCTTTTTCTTGAGCTCGGAAGGCGAACAAGACATAAGGCTCCTGCGGACCGGTTCGTCCGGTTCTGGCTTCATTTTAGACCGGGCTTGCGTTCTGAAAACCACCCGCACGCAGGGTTACGACAAGCGTGTCACGGTGTCCATTGGGCCCCATGGGTTGGATGGGCGTGGATTCATGGATGACCCGCGCATCATCCAGCAACAACAGGGACCAGGGTTGCGTGAGCGTGAACCGCTGGCCATTGGGCCCAGCCGCATCAAAAACACGCGTCTCACCACCTTTGACCGCCTGTCGATCCACCAGAAACACGGCCACCAAATCGACACCATCACGGTGCGCGCCTTCTGGCGTGGGGCGACCAATACCGTCCGTGGTGTCAATGCGAAACTGGTGCGCTTCCACATACCAGTCTTGCAATCCCTTCAACTGTGAGCACAGTGCGCCCAAAGCCTGCAGCAAGCCAAGCCATGCAGGGTTTTGGGCTGTGACCGGCGCAACCGGTTCAAACCAGCGCTGCATGCCACCGTGCAATGCGTTGTACTCCACCGGCTGCCAGTGCGCACGATGCGGCACTGCTTCAACGCCAGTACCGCGCACCACGTAGCTGGCATGGCGACGCCGCCGGTATCGGCCACCGTCTTTGAGGTGCAAGTCAGGCGGCAAGTCGTTCCAGTTGGGATGCAGGGTCATCAGGTTGGCACTGTCCACGTGCAGCAGTGTGGCCACGCCCTGTGCATCCAGCACGGCATAACCTTTTGCACGCAGGGCGGCAATAGCGTCTTCCGGCCCTACACACGGCGGTAAAAAAGTATTCATTGTCATTTCGCAAGCTTAATGCAAAGCCCTGGCAGCACCGCCCATTTCATCGCTATATTCCCAGTGTTTCCTTTCACGAGAACACTCCATGTCCCTCGCCCATCTTGTCAACCACCAAATTCGCCTGGCTGCCCGGCCGGTAGGCATGCCCAAACCCACCGATTGGAGCCACACCACCGAGCCAGTGGTAGAACCACCAGAGGGCGGCGTGACACTCAAAACACTGTGCCTGTCGCTCGACCCCGCCATGCGTGGCTGGATGAACGAAGGCAAAAGTTACATCGCACCAGTCGCTATTGGCGAAGTGATGCGCGCCGGTGGAGTGGGGGTGGTCATTGCGAGCAAGAGTGACCAGTTTGCAGTCGGTGACCATGTCAGCGCTGGCTTTGGCGTGCAGGAGTACAAAACACTTGCCGCTGCCGATTTCAAAGGCGCAGGGCTTTTCAAGATCGACCTGCGCGCGGGCAACCTGACGCAGTGGCTCAATGTGCTGGGCATGCCT
>JACCDN011004923.1_pt1 | contig 24119 bp, 28 predicted proteins | sample 7441691 | NCBI WGS metagenome assembly JACCDN01 (sample SAMN15323439, study PRJNA562643) | freshwater metagenome | isolation source: river surface water | place: USA:Blue River Watershed | collected 2017-08-16 | reverse complement strand
GCTCGGCGCTGTCGAAATCGGCGATGACACCATCGCGCATCGGGCGGATCGCCTCGATCGTGCCGGGGGTGCGGCCCAGCATCAGCTTGGCATCTTCGCCCACCGCCAGAACCTGTTTTTTGCCATCCTTCACATGATAGGCGACGACCGAAGGCTCGTTCAGAACGATCCCCTTGCCGCGCATGTACACCAGCGTATTGGCCGTGCCGAGGTCGATGGCCATGTCGGACGAGAAGAGGCCGTTGAAAAGTGACATGCAGGTCTGGTCCTTGATCCGCGAATAAGACAGCGCCCGCGACTCAGACATGAGGCGGGCGCTTTGATATAGGCTCACGGGCGCTAAAGGGAAAGGGCCAAGCCCTTGCGCGGCGGGCTTTCGCCTGAGCTGCGGGGACTTGAACTTTCACAACCTTGTGACCAAGATCAGGGCTGGGATCAGCCCTGATCTTTGTAGTTTACCGACTTCACATCATCGCCCGGCGCGGATTTGGTCCGCCGTACGATCAGCTTGTTCAGTGCGTTGATATAGGCTTTCGTCGACGCCACGATGGTATCGGTGTCCGCCGAGGAGCCATTCACGATCCGCCCGTCTTCTTGCAGGCGCACCGAAACCGTGGCTTGGGCGTCGGTGCCTTCGGTCACGGCATGGACTTGATAGATCTCCAGCCGGGCCTTGTGCGGGAAAAGCATCTTCACGCAGTTGAAGGCGGCATCCACCGGCCCGTCGCCTGTGGCGTCGATGTGATGGTCAACCCCATCCACCGACAGCACCATATCGGCCTCTTGCGGGCCTTCGGTGCCACAGATCACCCGCAGCTTTTTCAGTTGCAGGAATTCGTGGGCGTCATTGGTCTGCTCATCGGCCACCAAGGCGATCAGGTCGTCATCATAGACTTCCTTCTTGCGGTCGGCCAAGGCCTTGAAGCGCACGAAGACATCGTTCAGCTGATTGTCGGCCAGTTCATAGCCCAGCTCTTTCAACTTGGCGCGCAAGGCGGCGCGGCCCGAATGTTTGCCCATGGCGATGTTCTTCGCCGTCAGACCAATATCGGCGGGACGCATGATTTCAAAGGTTTCGACGTTCTTCAGCACGCCATCCTGATGGATGCCGCTTTCGTGCAGGAAGGCATTTTTGCCGACGATGGCCTTGTTGAACTGCACCGGGAAACCCGAGACCGAAGACACCCGGCGGCTGAGGTTCATGATCTTGGTCGTATCAATGCCGGTCTTGTAGGGCATGATGTCATTGCGCACCTTCATCGCCATGACGACTTCTTCCAAGGCGGTGTTGCCCGCACGTTCGCCCAAGCCATTGATCGTGCATTCGATCTGACGCGCGCCTGCATCCACGGCGGCAAGCGCGTTGGCCGTCGCCATGCCCAGATCATTGTGGCAGTGCGTCGCAAATATCACCTTGTCGGCGCCCGGCACGCGGGCCAACAGCATGGCGATCAGATCGGCACTTTCGCGCGGGGCGGTATAACCCACCGTGTCGGGAATGTTGATCGTCGTCGCGCCCGCCTTGATGGCGATTTCCACCACGCGGCAGAGATAGTCATGCTCGGTCCGCGTCGCATCCATCGCCGACCATTGCACGTTGTCACAGAGGTTGCGCGCATGGGTCACGGTGTCGTGGATCCGTTCGGCCATTTCGTCCATGGTCAGGTTCGGAATCGCACGGTGCAAGGGCGAGGTGCCGATGAAGGTGTGGATGCGGGGGCTGGCCGCATGCTTCACCGCCTCCCAGCAGCGGTCGATGTCCTTGAAATTGGCGCGCGAGAGGCCGCAGATGGTCGAATTTTTCGACCGTTTGGCAATCTCACTAACGGCGGCGAAATCGCCTTCCGAGGCGATCGGAAAGCCCGCCTCAATCACATCGACGCCCATTTCGTCCAGAAGGCCGGCGATCTCCAGCTTTTCTTCATGGGTCATGGTCGCGCCGGGCGATTGTTCGCCATCACGCAGGGTGGTGTCGAAAATCACGACTTTGGGCTGTTCGGTCTTGGTCATATCCGGAATCCTTGAGTTCTTAGCTTTCTGGCTTTGGGCGCTGTTCACCTCCGAGCGGTCGCGCCCGGGGGGGCACGCTCAGAGGCAGCTAAGAAGAAGCAGGCCACGGGTGGCCGACGCAAAAACGCGCAAGGATTTGATCTGACGCATACCCGTGTTCATGGGGCCGGACTATAGCCACCGCAAACGGAAAGAAAAGGGGGGAATTGCCCCTGCGACGGGAAAGGAGGCGGCGATGGTTCTAAGGCTTGGCTTTCGGTACTTCGCTTTGGTTTTCGCGGCCGGGATGGTGTTGGGGACGGTGCGAACGCTATGGGTCGAGCCGCGCCTCGGCCCGCTGGTGGCGGTGGCGTTGGAATTGCCGGTGATGTTGGCCCTGTCGGTGCTGGCCTGCCGCAGGCTGTTGCGTGGGCGGGCGCTTGGCCTGACTGCGGCCGCCGCGATGGGCGCAGTGGCGCTTGTGTTGCTGCTTTTGGCCGAGGCCGCGTTGTCGATCAGCCTTGGTGGGCTGACCTTGGCAGGCCATTTGGCGCTGTACCGCCAGCCGGGGCCGCTTTTGGGACTTGCGGGGCAAATGATCTTTGCCGCCCTGCCGACGGTCCTGCGGCAAAAACCTCGTCCGGCCGGGGGATGAGACGCGCCTCCTCTTGACTTCATGCGCCTGCGCATGTGTATCGGCTGCAAACCATGCCAAGCCTCGTGAAGGGGAAGATGATGCACGCCTATCGCAGCCATACCTGCGCCGCCCTGAACACCGCCCATGTCGGCCAGAATGTCCGTCTGTCGGGCTGGGTCCATCGGGTGCGCGACCACGGGGGGGTGTTGTTCATCGACTTGCGCGATCATTATGGCATCACGCAGGTTCTGGCCGACAGCGACAGCCCGGCCTTTGCCGATATCGAAAAGATCCGCGCCGAATGGGTGATCTGCATCGATGGCCGCGTAAAGGCCCGCGATGCGTCTTTGGTGAACCCCAAACTCGCCACCGGCGAGATTGAGGTTTACGCCACCGGCCTGACCGTCTTGGGCGCTGTCGACGGTGACCTGCCGATGCCGGTTTTCGGCGATGTCGATTACCCGGAAGAAACCCGCCTGACCTACCGCTTCCTCGATCTGCGCCGCGACAAGCTGCACAACAACATGATGCTGCGGTCGAACGTGGTGCGCTCGATCCGCAATCGGATGTGGGATCAGGGCTTCAACGAATTCCAGACCCCGATCATCACGGCCTCCAGCCCCGAAGGCGCGCGCGACTTCCTCGTGCCGTCGCGTCTGCACCCCGGCAAGTTCTATGCCCTGCCGCAGGCCCCGCAGCAGTTCAAGCAGCTGATCATGGTGTCGGGCTTTGACCGTTATTTCCAGATCGCGCCCTGCTTCCGCGATGAAGACCCGCGTGCTGACCGCAGCCCGACCGACTTTTACCAGTTGGACATCGAGATGTCCTTCGTGACGCAGGACGATGTGTTCGCCGCTGTGCAGCCCGTCATCCAAGGCATTTTCGAAGAGTTCGGCAATGGCAAGAAGGTCTATTCCGACTGGACCAAGATCGCCTATCGCGACAGCCTGAAATGGTATGGCAGCGACAAGCCCGACCTGCGCAACCCGATCAAGATGGCCGATGTGTCGGATCATTTCCGGGGTTCGGGCTTTGCGATTTTCGCCAAATTGCTGGAGACCGAAGGCAACGAAGTGCGCGCGATCCCCGCGCCGACCGGTGGCAGCCGCAAGTTTGCCGACCGGATGAACGCCTTTGCTCAGAAAGAGGGCCTGCCGGGCATGGGCTATATCTTCTGGCGGAAGGCCGAAGATGGCTCGACCGAGGCCGCTGGTCCCATCGCCAAGGCGCTGGGCGACGAGCGGACCGAAGCGCTGCGCGTGGAATTGGGTCTGGGGGAAGGCGATGCAGCCTTCTTCCTTGGCGGCAAGCCGGAAATCTTTGAGCCGGTTGCTGGCCGCGCCCGCAACGAGATCGGCCGCGAGTTGGGCCTGACCGAGCAGAATTGCTTCAAATTCGCTTGGATCATCGACTTCCCGATGTTTGAAAAAACCGACGAAGGCACGATTGATTTCAGCCACAACCCCTTCTCGATGCCGCAAGGCGGGATGGAAGCGCTGAACGGTGACCCGCTCAAGGTCTATGCCTATCAGTATGACCTTGCGTGCAATGGCTACGAATTGATTTCGGGCGGTATCCGCAACCACAAGCCGGAAATCATGTACAAGGCCTTTGAACTGGCCGGTTACCCCAACTCCGAGGTGGACAAGCGCTTTGGTGGTATGGTCAAGGCGTTCAAATACGGTGCCCCGCCCCACGGTGGTTGTGCGGCAGGCATTGACCGGATCGTGATGCTTCTGGCCGATGAGGCCAACATCCGCGAAGTCATCATGTTCCCGATGAACCAGCGTGCCGAAGATCTGCTGATGGGCGCACCGTCGGAGCCGATGTTGAAGCAATTGCGCGAGCTGAACCTGCGGGTCGTGCCGAAAGAATAAGCGCGGCTTTTCGCCAATTTTCCAAGGGGCGCGCTTTCCAAACCCGGAAGGCGCGCCCATATTCATTTGAGTGTATTTGATCTGTTGGAGCCCGCATGTCCGCAGGCCTTGTTGCATTTCGATTTGGCTATGGTCTGCCCTTGGCGGCGGGGGCACCCTCCACCGCCGATGCCGTGCTGGCGGCGCTTGCCGGGCCGGATGAGATGGCGGCCCGGTTCGCCATTCCCAGTTTTGCGTGGCAGCATGCCCGATCCTCGGAAATCGCCCGGTCAAAAAAGGCCGCCGAAACTGATCCTTCCCTTGCCGCGCGGATCGCCGAACTGGACAAGGACTTGGATCAAGCCGGGTTTCGCGCGCTGCGGGCCACGATCGCCCGCGCGGTGGATGCCACCGACAGCTTTCGCGAACGGCTGATGGCCTTTTGGGCCGATCATTTCACCGTCAGCAGCGGCGGCAGGGAACAGGCGCTGACACCAGCCACCTTTGCCGAAGATGCGCTGCGCCCGCATCTTGCTGGTCGTTTTGGCGATATGCTGTCGGCCGTTGTGCATCATCCGGGGATGCTGATCTATCTTGATCAGGTCCGCTCTGTCGGGCCGAACTCGCCGCGGGCCAAGCGGCGCGGTGGCGGGTTGAACGAAAACCTTGCCCGCGAATTGCTGGAGCTGCACACCGTGGGGGTCGATGCGGCCTATCGTCAGTCGGATGTTCGGCAACTGGCCGAACTGTTGACCGGGTTGACCTATGATGCGCGGCGTGGGTCTGCCTTTAACGCGGGCTTTGTCGAACCCGGCCCCGAAGAAATTTTGGGGCAAGTCTATGATGGCAAAGGGGAAACGCCGATCAAGGCGTTCCTGGCCGATCTGGCGGTGCATCCCGCCACCGCCCGGCATATTGCGCGTAAACTCGCGGTGCATTTCATCTCAGACAGCCCGGATCAGGGCATGATCGAGGCGATGGCGCGGGCTTGGCTTGAAACCGATGGGGCCTTGTCTGCGGTCTATGCCGCCATGCTGCGCCATCCGGCAGCCTTTGCCGGACCTGCGGTCAAGGCGCGCCAGCCGTGGGATTTCCTGATTGCGGCGCTGCGGGGCTTGGGGGTGACGGGCGCGCAGGTGATGGATTGGCCGCGAGAGCGACTGGTCGCGGTGGCCATCCTGCCGCTGCGTGCGATGGGGCAGGCGTGGAAATCGCCCGCTGGCCCCGACGGCTGGCCGGAAGACATTGAAAGCTGGATCACGCCGCAAGGGCTGGCCGAGCGGATCGGCTGGGCCATGCGTTGGCCCGAGATTCTAGGCGCCCTGCCGGATCCGACACGTCTGGCCCAAACTGCGCTGGGTGAGCGGGCCTCTGCCGCGACGCTTTGGGCGGTAGCACGGGCGGAAACGCGGACCGAGGGGGTGGGGATTGTCTTCGCCAGCCCTGAATTCAACAGGAGGTAGGCCGATGCTGAACCGCAGAACCCTGCTGCGCGGCTTGGGGGTGTTCGGCTGCTCTGCGGCCGCGCATCCGCTGTTGACGACGGTGACACTGGCGGGCAGCACGGGGTCGGCCTTGGGCGACAATCGGCTGGTTGTCATCATCCTGCGCGGGGCGATGGATGGTCTGGACGTACTGCGCCCCTTGGGGGACCGGGATTTTGCCGCCTATCGCCCGACGCTTTCTGCGGCAGAAGGCCATGATCTTGATGGGTTTTATGCCATGCACGCCGGGCTTGCAGGTCTGTTGCCGCTGTGGTCCGCGGGCGAGTTGGCCTTTGTGCAGGCGACCTCGACCCCCTATCGCACCAAGCGCAGCCATTTTGACGGGCAAGACCTGTTAGAGGCCGGCACCGGCCCTGATTTGCCGATCAGTCAGGTGCGCGATGGTTGGCTGAACCGGTTGTTGCAGGCTGTGCCGGGCCTGACAGCGGAAACCGCCTTTGCCATTGGGCGGCAGGATATGCGCATCCTGCGCGGGCCTGCGCCGGTCTTGGAATGGGCACCGGAAACGGCGGTGGATCTCAGCCCTCAGGCGCAGCTTTTGCTGGAGCAAGTTTATCATGACGACCCGCTGTTTCAGGCCGCCGCCGCCGAGGCGTTGATGCTGGGCGGCGATGGCGCGGCCGACATGGCTGATATGGCCGAGATGGATCCGGCCAAGGTTCTGCGTCTGGCCCGCCGTGGCGAAGCGGGGCGGCTGGCCGATTTTGCCGCGCAAAAACTGCGGGACAACACCCGGATCGCCGCGTTTTCCTTGACCGGCTGGGACACGCACAAGGGGCAAGCCAACCGGCTGGGCCAATCGCTGCGACAGTTGGAGCAGGCAATCTTGCGGCTGAAATCCGGGCTTGGTGCCGCGATCTGGGGCAAGACGACCGTGCTGGCGATGACCGAGTTTGGCCGCACCGTGGCGGAAAACGGCACGGGCGGCACCGACCATGGCACCGGCGGGGCGATGCTGCTGGCCGGGGGCGCCCTGCGCGGCGGCAAGGTTTACGGGACTTGGCCCGGTCTGGCCGAGGCCGCGCTTTTTGAACGCCGAGATCTGATGCCCACCTCGGATGTGCGGGCTTGGGCGGCCCACGCGATGCGGGGGCTGTACGGATTTGACCGGGGGCTGTTGCAGGACACGGTTTTTCCGGGGCTGGAGATGGGCGAGGATCCGGGGTTGATCCTGTAATCGCGCAAGTCTTGCCCCCCTTGCCCTTGGCGGCCCGGCCTTTCATAAAAGGCCAAAAGGATATGCCCATGTCAGATGAACGTTTGGGAACCCCGGTTCCCGGCTGGACCCCGCCGCCCGCCCCTATGGGCGAAGTGCTGGAAGGCCAATATGTACGGCTGGAGCGGCTGGATGCCGATGCCCATGCCGCCGACCTGCACCGCGCCTATTCGGGCCATGATGCGCTTTGGGATTATATGCCTTACGGGCCGTTCTCGTCTGCCGCGGCCTATCACCGCTGGGTCAAGGAAACGGCCAGCGGTGAAGATCCGTTGTTCTATGTGCTGCGCGACAAGGCGACGGGCCATTGTGGCGGGGTGGCGAGTTATCTGCGCATCACCCCGGCGGCAGGGTCGATCGAGGTGGGCCATATTTGTCTCTCGCCCGAAGTGGCCAAGGGCCGGGTCTGGACCGAGGCGATGTTTCTGATGATGGAGTGGGCCTTTGCCAACGGCTATCGCCGCTATGAATGGAAGTGCAACGCGCTGAACATGGCGTCGCGCCGGGCCGCGCAGCGGCTGGGTTTCAGCTATGAGGGCATCTTCCGGCAGGCCGCGGTGATCAAGGGCCGCAATCGCGATACCGCGTGGTTTGCGGCGATTGATACGGAATGGCCCGCGCTGCGCGAAGCCTATGCGGCATGGCTTTCACCCCGCAACTTTGATGCGGCCGGACGCCAGAAAGAGCGGCTGTCCGACCTGACGCGGCTGGTGCGGGTGGCCGAAGACCCCGGCCTGCTTTAGGCGCGGATGTAACGGGGCTGGCTGCCGGCATCAGTCCGGTGTGTTGAACGGGTTGGTGGGCCGTAACCGGGCCGCCAACAGGTGCCGCAACCGGTGCAAATCCGCGCCTTTGGCCGCGCTCTGGGCGGCGTCGGCCAGATCCGCGTCTTGGGTATAGGCGGCAATGCCGGACAAAAAGGCCGCGATATAGCGTTGCAGGTCAGGCGCAGGTTCTCCCTGAAGGGCGCGGGCCGCAAAGGCCAGATCGTCGCGCAACGCCAAAGGGTCGGGCGGGGTTGTGCCCATTGGCCCGATGGGAGGGGGATGGATATCCAATTCGGGCAACAGCGGCCGCAACACGCGGCAGAGCTGCGCCACATTCTCCAGCGGTTTGTCGATGAAACCATCCGCCCCGGCAGCCAAGGCGATTGGCCGCCCCTCTGGGCTGCCTGACATGCCCAGCACCGCCGAAGGCCGTCGCACCGATTGCGCAAGCTCTCGGATCAGCACCTCTCCTCTGCCATCGGGAAGGCCAAGGTCGATCAGGGCGACATCGGGGCAATAGACCTTTAGATGGCGGCGTGCCGCCTCAATCGTTTCGGCCCGCCGCAACCGTGCCCCCGCCCGCCGCGCCATGAGGCGCAACGCTTCGCAGGCAAAGCGGCTGTCTTCGACGGCCAAGATCGTTGTGCCTTGCAGGGGCAATTCCACCGCCCATCCGCCCAAGGAACGCGCCGCAGGAAACGGGCCAGACGACAATCCCGCCAAGGGGGGCGCGCGGTCGGGCGGGGGGGAATGATTCGGCGGCATGGTGATCTCTGGCAGCAAGGTTCCGCCAGTAGGCCCCAGGCTTGCCTAACGGCTGGTAAAGACCGCGGCATTTGCCGCATTTTCACACCTGTCGGACCCCCGGCCCCTTGCCGAGGCGCCTCCGGCTTCGCATAACGCGGGGAATGTGCCCTGTGGAGAATTGCCCATGATCGGACGTCTGAACCATGTCGCCATCGCGGTCCCCGACCTTGAGGCCGCCGCCGCGCAATATCGCAACACGCTGGGCGCCAAGGTGAACCCGCCGCAGGACGAGCCGGATCATGGCGTCACCGTGGTTTTCATCGAACTGCCGAATACCAAGATCGAACTTCTGTATCCCTTGGGCGAGAACAGCCCGATCCAAGGGTTTTTGGACAAGAACCCCGCGGGCGGCATTCACCACATCTGCTATGAAGTCGATGACATCCTTGCCGCGCGCGACCGCCTGAAGGCCAGTGGTGCAAGGGTTTTGGGCAGTGGTGAGCCAAAGATTGGCGCGCATGGCAAGCCGGTCTTGTTCCTGCACCCCAAGGATTTCAACGGCTGCCTGGTAGAATTGGAGCAAGTATGACCATCACCGCCGCCATCGTCCTGTTTTCGGTCACCTGGTTCTTGGTGTTCTTCTGCGTCCTGCCCTTCCGCTTTGAATCGCAGGCCGAAGCAGGCAGTGTCACGCCCGGCACCCCCGCCTCTGCCCCCGCAGATGCCGCGATTGCCAAGAAAGCCAAGATCACCACTGCAATCGCCGTCGTGATCTTTGCCGGGCTTTACTGGGTCATCGCCTCGGGTGTCATCACCCGCGACAATATGGATGTGTTCCACATTTTGAATTGATCCGTCGCGGCGCTTTAGCGCCGCGACGTCATGGCGTGGAACAGATGGGTGAAGGTGGCCACCCCCAGCACCGGAACCGCCAAATTGACCAGCGGGATCGACAGGGGGGCCGCCATCAGCGTGCCCGCCAGCCAGATGCGCCCCGCATGCTGCCCACGCAGGGTTTTTGCTGCCGCACGACCAACCCGGCGCATCGCGACAAGGGTGAAATACTCGCGCCCCAAAAGCCAGCCGTTCAGACCCCAGAACAACAGCGGCGCGAACGGCCCGGAAAAGACGTAAAACACCAGCGCCAGAACGTTGGCAGCCAGCAGAAGGCCAAGGAAATTCAGGCTGTCGATCAGGCTGTCGGCCAGCCGCAGCGGGGTGGCAGGCGGCAGGCCCGGGTAATGCCGCACTTCGACCGCATCGGCGATGTCTTCCAAAAACAAACCGGTAAAGGCTGAGGCGACCGGAACCATCAGAAACACCGACAATCCCAGCATCAGCAGGAATGAACCCCAGCCCAGAACCTGATCAATGCCCCCCACCGGGCCAAGCAGGGGCAAAGTGATCGTTCCCGGCAAAAGGCTTTCGACAAGCCAGAGAAAGCCGGTGGACATCCCGACCAAAAGACCCAAGGCCAACAGAACGCCCAACGCCATCACGCGGCGAAAGCGGCTGTCGCCGATCTGATCCAGGGCTTTGAGGAAACTGGAAAAAATCACGAAAGACCCCATTGCACGACGCGGGAAAGATCAGGGCGCGGGCGCTGCGGCGCGGCAGGGCCGGGTGTGCCGATATGCACAATGCCCGCCACGGTTTCCGTCCCCGTGCAGCCAAAGGCGCGGGCGCAGAAATCGGCGTCATGGCTGACCCAGCCCGTCAACCAGTTTGCCCCCCAGCCTGCGGCCGTGGCGGCGTTCACCAACCCAAGGCACAGTGCCCCCGCGGAAAGCACCTGTTCTGCCGCGGGAACTTTCGGCACATCCTGCGGGGCAGAGATTACCACCACAGCCAGCCCACCCCGGTCGAACTGCCCGCGCCCTTTGTCGATCTTTTCGGCGTCGCCCCCCATTTCGCGCGCCCGCGCTTCGGCCAGATCGGCCAACCGGATCATGTCGGGTTTGGTCACGACGATCAGTCGCCAAGGCTCCAGCTTGCCATGATCGGGCACCCGCAGGGCCGCCGTCAGAATCGGCTCCAACTCGGCCCTGTTGGGCACTGGTCCGGCAAAGAGTTTGGCAGGCTGCGATTGACGGGCGGCAAGAAAGGCAAAGGCGGGGGCGTTGGCGGCGGGCATGGAAAACTCCTTTTCCGCCAAGGTGTCTGAGGAAAGCGTGGAAGGGTCAAGCGGGGTTGCATGTGCAGCGGCGAAAGGTCAGTTTGCGGCCATGCAAAAAGGGGCTTGGGCAGAACTGGCAGTGGCGGGGGCAGAGTTCGCCCTGCGCGTCACGCCGCGTGCGCGGCGCGAGGAGATTTCGCGCGACGACAGTGGGTTCAAGGTGGCCGTCTTTGCCCCACCCGAAGATGGCAAGGCCAATGCTGCGGTGCAGGCCCTGTTGGCCCATGCCTTGGGGGTGGCAAAATCGCGGCTGGTTCTGGTGCGGGGCGCAACATCCCGCGACAAGCTGTTCCGGCTGGAGGGCTAGCCCTTGGCGGGTCTTTCGACACGGTAGCTGCCCTCGGGCAGGTCCAGCGCGGCGGCCAGATCCCGCAATTGGGCCATAGACAGCGTGACGATCTGCGGCTCGTCCGTCATCTCATCAACCTGCCGGATCACAACGCAATCCTCAAAGGCCTCGATGATGACATCCTCTTGCAGCGGCATGTCCTTGTCCCCCTCGTCAACGAGGGTGATCACGGTGGCGTCAAACTCATGCTCGATGGTAAACATACCAAGATGGTAGGCCGGGTTGGGGCGCAGAGCAAGTCCGCTTAGGGGGGCAAGAGGCTCTGGCATGGGGTGGGGCTGCGCTGCTAAAAGGCCGCGGAAAAACCGAGAAGGGGCAGGCGATGAAATACGGGGTTGCGTTGGCGATGGTTGTCGCGATGGCCGTGCAGGGCTGTGTTGCGGTGATACCGGCAGAGCCGCAGGCGCCGTTGCCCGTGCCGGATGCCACCCCCATGCTGCCGGTTGAGACGGCGGCCGAAAATTTCGTGGCGGTTGTTGCGCGGATGGAGCCGGTGGCAGAAGACTATTGCCGCCGTCTGTCCCGCGTCAGCAATTGCGATTTTCGCATCGTGATTGACGATCGTCCGGGCCAGCCGGCCAATGCCTTCCAGACGCTGGACAGTTCGGGCCGCCCGATGTTGGCCTTTACCGTGGCGCTGATTCGGGATGCCCGCAACCGCGATGAATTGGCCTTTGTCATGGGGCATGAGGCGGCCCACCACATTGCAGGCCATATCCCGCGGCAGCAGAACACCGCATTGGCGGGCGCGGTGCTGGCCGGGGTTTTGGCACAGGTCAGTGGGGCCGGTCAGGATGTCGTCAACTCGGCACAGGATCTTGGGGCGACGGTGGGCGCGCGGCGGTTCTCAAAGGATTTCGAGTTGGAGGCTGACAGCCTTGGCACCGAAATCGCCTTTGTGGCGGGATATGATCCGATGCTGGGGGCGGCGTTCTTTGATCGGATCCCCGATCCCGGCGATCGCTTCCTTGGCACGCATCCGGCCAATGCGGACCGCAAGCGGATGGTGGCGACAACCCTTGCCCGGCTTGGTGGCTGAGGCCCGGTTGATCGCCGGTTGATCCGTATCAAAGCGCGGTGACGCGATCCGCGCGACTCTTGGCGCATTCAGGTCGCGTGAGGGAAGAAGATGATCGGGTATCCTGAGGCGCCTCGGGCATGGGGCTTTACGCGGGGCATGGCGCGCACGGTGGGCGTGTCCTTGCCAGATGCCGTGGTTGACGGCTGGCTCAGTCGGGATGAATTGGGGGTGCTGGTCGAGCGCTGTCGCACCTGCGGCAGCACCAAGGCCTGTACGGACTGGTTGTCCCATACCGTGGCGGCCGAGGCGCTGCCGGGCTTTTGCCCGAATGCGGCGGCACTTGTGGCGCTGCGCCCCTGAGTTTCGCGATCTCGGGAGCAAGGGTTTCCTCTGGACCCGCCAGCCGTTACGATGCCCCCATGTTGCAGATCGAAGATGTCGTCCGTGACCGCGGGTCACGCTATGCGGTTTCTGGTGGTCCCGTGAAGGGCCGCGCCGGAGCCGAGGCCTTTCTGGCCGAGTTGAAGCGCGTCAAGAAATACGCCAAGGCCACGCATAACACTTGGGCTTGTGTGTTCTCGGATGCAGGCCCGGTGAAGAATGACGATGGCGAGGCGGGCGCAGGCGCCGTTATTCTGAAGATGCTGGAGCGTGCGGGGCTGGTCGATCATATCGTCGTTGTCACCCGGTGGTATGGCGGGGTGCATCTGGGCGGCGACCGTTTCGCCCATGTGGTGACCTGCACAAGGGCCTATCTCGATGACTTGCCCAAGGTGGGGGCAAAGGGCTAGCCTTCCGCGCAGGGGATGGAGGGATGCCATGCGCGCACTACTTGCCGCCGAGGGGCTGCGGTTCTGGAACACCTGTGTCTGGTCATGGCAGGGCTGGTCTGCGGCTTGGGCCAGCGAAAAGACGCTGCGGCAATGGACGGTGGTGAACGCCCTGTCGGTGGTGGCGAGCTTTCTGGTGACGATCTCTCCGGCCGAGCGGGCGTTGATCTGGGCCTTGGGGCTGTTGATCCTTGCGGCGGAGTTGATGAACACCGGGCTGGAGGAGGTGGTGGATTATCTGTCGAAAGACATCGATCCCCGCGCCAAGAAGGCCAAGGATTGTGGATCGGCGGCCGTGGCCTTGACGGCGCTGGCCGGTGGTTTGGCGTGGTTGGTGGTGTTGATCGGCTGATCTTGAAGCCCTTGCGCCATTTGGCTGGCCCCGGAGGGTTTCACACCCTCCGGACCTCCCGTGGAGTATTTCGAAAGGCGCAAGACGGAGAGCGGGGCGTGGGGTCAGATCAGGTTCATCACCTTGTCGCGGAACGCGTAATTTGCCGCGATGCAGTCGTCGAGATAGCCGGGCAGCGCATAAGCGCGGGGCAGGTCGGCACGCCAGTTGCCGGGATCGGCCAAGGCGGGCATGCGGGCAAAGCCGCGAAACTTGGCTGAAAACGGCAGGCACAAGACTTTGCGGCCCATGAGCATGGCCCAATAGGTGCCGTGGAAGGAATTGGTGATGACGGTTTCGCCCGAGGCGATAAAGGCCAGTGCCTCATCCAAGGTGCCGTCGTGATTGGTGCGGCAGGGGATGCCGTCGGGGCGCTCTACCGCATCGGATTTGGTCGCGTGCAGATACAGCACCGCGTCGCGGGTCGGCGCGGGGACGGCTTGCAAGCCGGGCGCAAGACAGGTGGCGCAGGGCACATATTCGGTGCCCTTGATGCCCACATCGCGGCATCCGATCAGCGACATGCGGGCCTGAAACTGGTCGGCCCCGTCCACCTTGCGCTTGGCGGCCTGCAATCCGATGGCCCAAGTCACGCAATGGCGCGCTGCGGCTGCGCGTTGTGTGACCGCCTCGACCGCGCTGGCATAAATCTGCCCGCCGCCAAAGATGGCCAGATCGCAGGGCGGCACCGTGTCGGTCAGGGATTGAACGGTCTTTTGGGCGTCGAACGGCAGCCAATAGGCCGGACAACATTCCCGATCGCCGATATTGCGCGACCCTTTTCTGTGCTGAAAAACCAAATGAACCATGAGGCAAGCCTAAAGCCGCCCCCATGGCCAATGCAAGCGTTGCAGGTCGGATCAGCTGATCAGGTGGCGCAGGCCCTGTGTCACATCGGTGCGCACGGCAAGCCGCAGGCCGGGTTCGTCGCCGGCCTTGAGCGCGGCTAGGATCAGCCGGTGATGCTGCGGCAGATCGCGGCGGCGAATCTTTTGGTAAAGCGCGCGCATCGTGGGGCCAAGTTGCAGCCAGACGGTTTCAATCATGGCCAGCATCGCGGGGGTCTGGGCGCGCAGGTAAAGCGTGCGGTGAAATTCCAGATTGCTGCGCACATAGGCCACCGCGTCTTGGTTCATCACCGCTTCCTGATTGGCCGAATTGATTGCGGCCAGCCGGTCGATCAGCGCGAAATGGACGCGGGGCAGCGCGCGGGCGGCCATCTCTGGCTCTAGCAAGGCGCGGATGGCGGCCAGTTCCTCGATGCGTTCCGGGGTCAGGTCGGGGGTGCTGATCCGCCCCGAGGAAGAAATGGTCAGCGCGCCTTCGGCGGCGAGACGTCGGGCCGCCTCGCGCACCGGGGTCATGGAGACACCGAATTGCGCCGCAATGCCGCGCAGGGTCAGGGCCTGACCGGGGGCCAGCTCGCCATGCATCACCTGCTGGCGCAGGGTGCGGAAGACGCGTTCATGCGCGGCGGCGTTCGGGTCGGCAAGGCGCGGAGAGGGGCGAGGTTGATCGGTCATGGCGGCAGCGAACATGAAGCCCGCCTGGGGGTCAATCCCCCGCAGTGGTAAAGCGCAAGGCGTGCAGGGCCGCGCCCTGCGTGTGCAGCCAGCGGCGCTGCGCCTCCCAGCCGGGGTAAAGCTGGTCGACCACGGCCCAGAACCGGTCGGAGTGGTTCATCTCGAGCATATGCGCGACCTCATGCGCTGCGACGTAGGTCAGCACCGCGGGCGGCGCCATGATGAGCCGCCAAGAATACATCAGCGCCCCCTCGTGACTGCACGAGCCCCAGCGCGAGCGGGTGTCGCGCAGGGTGATGCGGGCCACTTTGCGCCCGATCAGGCCCGCGTAATGGTCAGAGGCGGCCACCAAACGGTCCCGCGCCAGCGCCTTCAACCAGGCTTGTGCCCGCGCGCCTGCCAGCGCCGCATCGCCCGGCACCAGCAGGCTGTCGCCCTCTAGCATCAGCCTGCGCCCTTGGCCGGCGATCAGGCGAATCGTGCGCCCCTCGATCGGGATTTCCGCGCCGATACCCACCAGATCGGCGGGGGGCATCTGCGACAAGGCCTTGCGCAGCCAGCCTTCTTGCGCGCGGGCAAAGTCCATCGCTTCTGATTCGCGGGCCCGCAGCGGCAGCGAGAGCGTGATGCGCCCATCAACCCGGCTGACGCGCAGCGAAAACCGCCTTGCACGGGCTGAACGGCGCAAGGTGATGTCGAGTGGCGGCGATCCGGGCAGGCTGGGCATGGCACCTCTTGAAACGGAGCGCGAGAATAGCAATGTGGGGGCCAGTCGCAATCCGGTGGCCGCGGCGCACAAAGGCTTTGACAGTTCCGGGTACTTGTGGCAATCGGCTGCGACTCTGGACATCGCCTGAAAAGGCCAGCCTGAAAAGGGAAAACCATGCCCAAGGCAGAATGGGGCGTAAAACGCATTTGCCCGACCACCGGGAAGCGCTTTTACGATTTGAACCGCAGCCCGATCGTCAGCCCCTATACGGGCGAGATCGTGGATATCGAAAGCGCGCGCCGCAAAATGGCCGCAGCCGTCATCAGCCGCTCGACGCCCGACAAGGACGACGAGGTTCTGGTCGATGATCTGGAAGCCGATGACGACCTGCTGGTTGGCGGCGTTTCGGATGATGCGGAAATGGATGACGAGTTGTTGGAAGACGACGCGGACGACAATGTTTCGCTCGACGATCTGGCCGATGTGCCGGGGGATGAAGAAGAACTCTAAGCCGTTTCGGCAGGCGCGGAAAAAGTGCATTTTACCTCTTGCACCCCGCCGCGCCTGCCAATAAACAGCGCCCATCCGCAGCGGCCCACGCAGGCGGAAGTTGGTAACGGGGTCATAGCTCAGATGGGAGAGCGCTTGAATGGCATTCAAGAGGTCGGGAGTTCGATCCTCCCTGGCTCCACCAACCAGCCTTCGAACAGCGACGCCTTCGGGCGTCGTTTTCGTTTGTGCTTTGGCGCAGGGTAATAGTGGCATTTCCGCACAGTGGCCGGGCTTGATCGGTGCCGCGAATGACGCACCATCACGGGCAGCCATTCCGTGAAAGGGAACGCCATGACCGATGTGCCGAAGATCGCCCAGAAAGCGCCTTACAAGGTGGAGATGGAGGCGGGGAAAACCTACTTCTGGTGCGCCTGTGGCGAATCGAAGAATCAGCCGTTTTGTGATGGCAGCCACAAGGGCGGTGCCTTTGTGCCGTTGAAGGTGACGGCGGAGGAGACCAAGACTGCCTTTCTGTGCGGCTGCAAGCAGTCGAAGAACGGGGCCTTCTGCGACGGCACCCACAAGGGGCTGTAACGTTCGCGTCGGCCCTCTATCGCGGGGCTGGCTGATGCTAAAAGGCCGCCCAAGGGGCGGCCTTTGTCATGTCTGGGTTCCCGCTTGGGTCAGGCGTGGATGGCGCCGTCACCGCAGGCGAGGGCCGCTTCGCGCACCGCTTCCGAATAGGTCGGGTGGGCGTGGCAGGTCAGCGCCAGATCCTGCGCGCTGGCGCCGAACTCCATCGCCACACAGACCTCATGGATCAGATCGCCCGCGCCCGGCCCGATGATATGGGCGCCAAGGATGCGGTCTGTGGCGGCATCGGCCAAGAGTTTCACAAAGCCCTCGGCCTGAAACACCGCCTTGGCGCGGGCATTGCCCATGAAGGGGAATTTCCCGACCTTGTAGGCGCGACCCTGTTCTTTGAGCTGTTCTTCGGTTGCCCCGACCGAGGCGACTTCGGGGGTGGTGTAGATCACGCCGGGGATAACAGCGTAATTCACATGGCCATGCTTGCCTGCGATGATCTCGGCCACGGCCATGCCTTCATCCTCGGCCTTGTGCGCCAGCATCGGGCCGGGGATGGCATCGCCGATGGCGTAAAGGCCGGGGATATTGGTGCGGAAGTGATCGTCGATCTTGATCTGCCCGCGCGGCAGCATTTCAACGCCCAGGCCCTCCAACCCCAGACCCGCGGTGTAGGGGCGCCGACCCGTGGCGACCAAAACGACCTCGGCCTCGATCTCGGCCTCTTTGTCGTTCTTGCGCAGCTTGTAGCTGACCTTGCCACCGTCGACCTTCTGCACGGCCGCGCCCATGACGAACTTGAGCCCCTGTTTTTTCAGGATGCGTTCAAAGGTTTTGGCCACTTCGCCGTCCATGCCGGGGGTGATGGCGTCAAGGTATTCGACCACGGTGACCTCGGCCCCCAGACGGGCATAGACCGACCCCATCTCAAGTCCGATCACGCCGGCACCGATCACCACCATCGACTTTGGGATCGTGGGCAAGGCCAGCGCGCCGGTCGAGGTGACAACGGTCTTTTCATCCACCGTGACGCCGGGCAGTGCGGAGGGTTCGGACCCGGTGGCGATGACGATGGCCTTTGCGGTGTGAACCTCGTCGCCAACTTTGACCTGACCCGCGGCAGGGATAGAGCCCCAGCCCTTGAGCCACGTCACCTTGTTCTTCTTGAACAAGAACTCGATGCCCTTGGTGTTGCCGCCGACAACGTCCGCCTTATAGGCTTGCATCTTGGCCCAATCGACAGTGGGGTTGGCGCCCATCAGGCCCATCTTTTCAAAGTTCTCGTGGACTTCGTGCAGATGATGGGTGGCATTGAGCAGCGCCTTTGACGGGATGCAGCCGACGTTCAGGCAGGTGCCGCCAAGGGTGTCGCGGCCTTCGACCACGGCGGTGTTCAGGCCCAGTTGGGCGCAGCGGATGGCCGACACATAGCCGCCGGGGCCAGCGCCGAGGATGATGACGTCGAAGTCTGCCATGGGTATCTCCGGTGGTTGTCGGGGAACCGGGGGCGCGTCGCCCCCCGGACCCCCAGAGGATATTTGAGCCACGTTGAAGGTGTCAGATCAGGGCTGCAACCAGCATCGTGAGGGTGGCGAGGAAGCCTATGAACCAGATTGCGGAACGCCAAGGCCGCCAGCCGAAGGCATAGGCGGGGATATAGGCAATCCGGGCGGTGAGGTAGCTGTAGGCGGCAAATTGGGTGGTCGGGGTGGACTGGTTCGAAAGGGTGATGGCCAGAACCGCGATGGTGAAGAGGATCAGCCCTTCGAAATGGTTGTTGAAGGCGCGCTGCATGCGACCCGACAGAACGGAAAGCTGCCGCGACGGCGCGCGGTCGCGGGCGGAGGAGGTGTAGCCGACACCAAGATCACGGTTGGCCGGAATGGCGAAGAGCGCATATTGCACGACCTGCAACAGGGCGGCGAGCGTGAGGGCGGTGAGTTCGGGGGTCATGTCACATCCCTTGCGGGTGAGGAGCGCAGGCGGGCATAAGCCCGCCCTACACGTTTCGCAGCCTGTAGGTCGGGCTTATGCCCGACTCGTCACAGATCCATCAACAACCGGCGGGGGTCTTCCAGCGCCTCTTTGACGCGGACGAGGAAGGTCACGGCGCCCTTGCCGTCGACGATGCGGTGATCATAGCTGAGGGCAAGATACATCATGGGGCGGATGACGATCTGGCCGTTCACCACCACGGGACGGTCTTGGATCTTGTGCATGCCAAGGATCCCCGACTGCGGCGGGTTCAGGATGGGCGAGGACATGAGCGAGCCATAGACCCCACCGTTCGAGATGGTGAAGGAGCCGCCCTGCATTTCGGCCATCGACAGTTTGCCGTCCCGGGCGCGGATGCCCAGTTCGGCGATCTTTTTCTCGATGGCGGCAAAGCCCATCTGGTCGGCATCGCGCACCACGGGAACCACAAGGCCCGACGGCGTGCCGACGGCGACGCCCATGTGGACGTAGTTCTTGTAGACGATGTCCTGACCGTCGATCTCGGCGTTGACCTCGGGCACTTCTTTCAGCGCATGGGTGCAGGCCTTTACGAAGAAGGACATGAAGCCCATCTTGACGCCATGCTTTTTCTCGAAGGCGTCTTTGTAGGTGTTGCGCAGCTCCATGATGCCGGACATGTCCACCTCGTTATAGGTGGTCAGCATGGCGGCGGTGTTCTGCGCGTCTTTCAGGCGGCGGGCGATGGTGGCGCGCAGGCGCGTCATCTTCACGCGCTCTTCGCGGGCGGCGTCATCGGCGGGGACCGGGGCACGCGGGATGGCGGCCGGGGCCGGGGTGGCGGCCGCCGCAGCGGAGACTGCCGTGGCAGCACGGGCGACGTCTTTTTTCATCACGCGGCCATCGCGGCCGGAGCCTTGGATCTGATCGGCGGACAGGCCCGCCTCAGCCATGGCCTTTTTCGCCGACGGCGCGTTTTCGACATCGCTGCGCGGCGTCAGTTGCTCTGGCCCTGCACCGGGCGAGCCGACGACAGCCGCTGCCTTGGCTTTCGGTTCTGCGGTCGGGGCGGTGACGATGCCCGCGGCCCCTTCGGCCACGATGGCCAGCCGCGCCTTGGCGTCCACGGTGGTGCCTTCGGGGGCCAGAATTTCGGTCAGCACGCCAGCGACGGGCGAGGGCACTTCGACCGAGACTTTATCGGTTTCAAGCTCGCACAGCATTTCGTCCTGTTTCACCATGTCGCCAACCTTTTTGAACCAGGTCGAAACGGTGGCTTCGGATACGCTTTCGCCCAGGGCGGGCACCATAACATCGGTCATGATCTTCTCCATCCTCTGGGCGATCAGCCCAGAGCCTCCTTCACGAGGGTTTCCTGTTCAAACTTGTGGCGGCTGGCCAGACCCGTGGCGGGCGAGGCCGAGGCCTTGCGGCCGGCATAGGCAAAGCGGGTTTTCTTCGCGCCGATGTCGGTCAGGATGACTTCCAGTTCCGGCTCGACAAAGGACCAAGCGCCCTGATTCTTCGGCTCTTCCTGGCACCAGACCCAATCAGCCCCTTTGAAGCGCGACAGTTCCGCCTTCAGCGACTTGGTCGGCATCGGGTAGATCTGTTCCAGACGCATCAGATAGGTGTCGTCTTGGCCACGCGCATCGCGTTCGGCCAAAAGGTCGTAATAGACCTTGCCCGAACACAGCACGACGCGCTTGATCTTGTCGTCGGATTTCAGCGTCAGCTTTGAGTTGCCCTTTTCTGCATCGTCCCACAGCACGCGGTGGAAGGTGGAGCCGTCAACGAAATCTTCGGTCTTTGACACCGCCATCGGGTGACGCAGCAGCGATTTCGGCGTCATCATGATCAGCGGCTTGCGGAAGGTGCGGTGCAACTGGCGGCGCAGGATGTGGAAATAGTTCGCCGGGGTGGTGCAATTCGCTACGATCCAGTTTTCTTCGGCCGAAAGCTGCAAGAAGCGTTCCAGACGGGCGCTGGAATGTTCCGGCCCTTGGCCTTCGAAGCCATGCGGCAACAGAACCACAAGGCCCGACATCCGCAGCCATTTCGATTCAGACGAGTTGATAAACTGGTCGAACATGATCTGCGCGCCGTTGGCAAAATCGCCAAACTGTGCTTCCCACAGGGTCAGCCCGTTGGGTTCGGCCAGCGAATAGCCGTATTCAAAGCCCAGGACCGCATATTCCGACAGGGCCGAGTCGATCACTTCGTATTTCGCTTGCCCCGCACGGATGTGGTTCAAGGGGTAGTGGCGTTCTTCGGTGACTTGGTTGATCCAGCCCGAATGGCGCTGCGAGAAGGTGCCGCGGGTGCAATCCTGGCCTGCCAGACGCACAGGGAAGCCTTCGACGGCCAGCGTGCCAAAGGCCAGCGCTTCGGCTGTGGCCCAATCAAACCCTTCGCCCTTGGCGAACATGTCTTTCTTGGCCTCAAGCTGCCGTGCCACGGTCTTGTGGATGTCAAAGCCTTCCGGCACGCGGGTCAGGGCACCGCCCACCTCGGCAAAGGTATCGGCCTTGACCCAGGTTTCGCCGCGTTCGTAATTCTCAAGGTCTTTGGTTTGCAGGTTCTTCCAACGGCCATCCAGCCAGTCGGCCTTGTTGGGCTTATAGGCTTTGCCGGCTTCGAATTCTTCATTCAGGCGCGCTTGGAAGGCGGCCTTCATGTCTTCGATTTCGCCTTCGGGGATCAGGCCGTCTTTGACCAGACGCTCGGTGTAAAGTTGCAGCGTGGTCTTTTGCTTGCGGATGCGGTTGTACATCGCCGGGTTGGTGAACATCGGCTCATCGCCTTCGTTGTGACCAAAGCGGCGGTAGCAGAAGATGTCCAGCACGACGTCTTTATGGAACTTCTGGCGGTATTCGGTGGCCAGTTTGGCGGCATGCACCACTGCCTCGGGGTCGTCGCCGTTCACATGGAAGATCGGCGCTTCGACCATCAGGGCGATGTCGGTCGGATAGGGCGAGGTGCGCGAGAAATGCGGCGCGGTGGTGAAACCGATCTGGTTGTTCACCACGATATGCAGGCAGCCGCCGGTGCGGTGGCCTTTGATGCCCGAAAGCTGGAAGCATTCGGCGACAATGCCTTGGCCGGCAAAGGCCGCATCGCCATGCAAGAGGATCGGCAGCACCGAAATCCGTTCGGCGCTGTCGCCGAACTGGTCTTGCTTGGCGCGAACCTTGCCCAGAACCACGGGGTTCACCGCCTCAAGGTGGCTGGGGTTGGCGGTCAGCGACAGGTGAACGGTGTTGCCGTCAAAGGTGCGGTCTGACGAGGCGCCAAGGTGATATTTCACGTCGCCCGAGCCGTCGACGTCTTCGGGCTTGTAGCTGCCGCCTTGGAATTCGTGGAAGATCGCCTTGTAAGGCTTTTGCATCACGTTGGCGAGAATGTTCAACCGGCCCCGGTGCGGCATGCCGACGATGATTTCTTTCACGCCCTGTGCGCCACCGACCTTGATGATGGCTTCCATCGCCGGGATCAGCGCTTCGCCCCCATCCAGACCAAAGCGTTTGGTCCCCATGTATTTGACATGCAGGAACTTTTCATAGCCTTCGGCTTCGACCAGCTTGTTCAGGATGGCGCGGCGGCCTTCGCGGGTGAACTGGATTTCCTTGCCGTAGCCTTCGATCCGTTCTTTCAGCCAGCTTGCCTGCTCGGGGTCCGAGATGTGCATGTATTGCAGGGCAAAGGTGCCGCAATAGGTGCGCTTCACGATCTCGACGATCTGGCGCATCGAGGCGGTTTCAAGGCCCAGCACGTTGTCGATGAAAATCGGGCGGTCCATATCGGCCTCGGCAAAGCCGTAAGAGGCCGGGTCGAGTTCCGGATGCGGGGTTTTCGGCGCCATGCCCAAGGGGTCAAGATCGGCGGCCAGATGGCCCCGGATTCGGTAGGCGCGAATGAGCATGATGGCGCGGATCGAATCCAGCACGGCGCGCTGGATCTGGTCTTGGGTCAGGGCGACGCCCTTTTCGGCCGCTTTTTCGGCAATCTTTTTGCCTGCCGATTTGGCATCGGGCGTGGCCGGCCATTCGCCGGTCAGCGCGGCGGTCAGGTCGTCCGCCGGCTGCGGCGGCCAATCGGTGCGCGCCCAAGACGGGCCAGCCGCGGCGCGCTTGGCGTCCATCTCGCTGTCGCCAAGGGCGCGGAAGAACTCGGCCCACCCGGCATCGACCGAGGCCGGATCGGCGGCATAGCGCGCGGCCAGTTGATCAACGTAATCGGCATTGGCCCCGTTGAGGAACGAGGCAGCGTGGAAGCCGGAATTCGGCGTCTGTTCGGTCATGGTTTCCTCCCTTGAGGGCCAGTTGCGGAGAGGGCGAATTCGCCCCCTGCCGCTGTCGTTCCGTGTCGTAGGGTGGGTTTTACCCCACCAAAGGTTAAGCAAAGGGTGGGGTTCAAAACCCACCCAACGCTTTATTTGCCGATCGCCTTCATCACCGCCTCGCCCAGATGGGCGGGGCTGTCAGCGACGATGATCCCGGCGGATTTCATCGCTTCGATCTTCGATTCCGCATCCCCCTTGCCGCCTGCCACGATGGCGCCAGCATGGCCCATGCGGCGGCCCTTCGGCGCGGTGCGGCCCGCGATGAAACCGGCGGTGGGCTTCCAGCGGCCTTTTTTCTTTTCAGAGGCCAGAAACTCTGCGGCTTCCTCTTCGGCAGAGCCGCCGATTTCGCCGATCATGATGATCGAGTGGGTTTCGGGGTCGGCCAAGAACATTTCCAAGACGTCGATATGTTCGGTGCCCTTGATCGGGTCACCGCCGATGCCGACAGCGGTCGACTGGCCAAGGCCGAGATCGGTGGTTTGCTTCACCGCTTCATAGGTCAGCGTACCCGAACGCGACACCACACCGACCGAGCCGCGACGGTGGATGTGGCCCGGCATGATGCCGATCTTGCAGGCGTCGGGCGTGATGATGCCGGGGCAGTTCGGCCCAATCAGGCGGGTCTTGGAATTGATGAGGGCGCGCTTGACCTTCATCATGTCCAGAACCGGGATACCTTCGGTGATGCAGACCACCAGCGGGATTTCGGCGTCGATGGCCTCAAGGATCGAATCCGCGGCGAAGGGCGGCGGAACGTAGATTACGGATGCATCAGCACCGGTGCGCGCCACGGCCTCATGCACGGAATCGAACACCGGCAGGTTCAGGTGGGTCGAACCCCCCTTGCCGGGCGTCACGCCGCCGACCATCTGCGTGCCATAGGCAATCGCCTGTTCGGAGTGGAAGGTGCCTTGGCTGCCGGTGAAGCCTTGGCAGATGACCTTGGTGTGTTTGTCAACGAGAACGGACATGTCTTGTCTCCGTAGGGTGGGGTTACACCCCACCATTGAAAAGGTCGCAGGCGGGGT
>JACCDN010090954.1_pt1 | contig 24124 bp, 21 predicted proteins | sample 7441691 | NCBI WGS metagenome assembly JACCDN01 (sample SAMN15323439, study PRJNA562643) | freshwater metagenome | isolation source: river surface water | place: USA:Blue River Watershed | collected 2017-08-16 | reverse complement strand
GCCATGATAATATCCGCGCCGATCTTGTGCTGAATGCGGATGGCTTCTTCTGGAGTAAAACGGTGTTTGCTCCCATCGATGTAGCTGCGAAAGGTCACACCTTCTTCGTCGATTTCAACCATTTTTTCATTTTTGTTTTTACTCACCGCAGCCTCTGAAGGGATTTCTTTTTCTGCTTTTCTGTCTTTTTGTGCGCCCAGACTAAAGACTTGAAATCCGCCACTATCCGTGAGAATGGGTTTTTCGTAGTTCATGAATTTGTGGAGACCTCCAAAATCCGCAATCAAATCTTCGCCCGGTCGCAAATGCAAATGGTACGTGTTGCCAAGAATAATCTGAGCTTCGATTTTTTTGAGATCCTCGGTATCCAGACTTTTGACCGTGGCCTGTGTTCCGACCGGCATAAAAATAGGGGTTTCAATATCCCCATGATCTGTATGGATGATGCCAGTGCGGGCAGAGGTATTTTTTTCTCGATGAGTGGTTTCAAAAAACATATAGGGCTATATTATGCTATTTTTGGAGAAAAATCAACCCTCTCTTCGATTTCTTCACTTCTAACGCTGGCAGTGGTATACTTCATAATGAAGTATTTTTTAGGAGATTTTTCATGAGAAAGTCACATACCATTTTTAACATTATTTGCCTTTTCGTCATTTTTGTCTTGAGTCTAGGCACTTTTTGGTTTGCTCGGGGAGAATACAAAGATTGGCAGCGGGAAAAAGAAAAACAAAATCTTCCACAGATAGTGCACCGAGAAAAAATAAAAAAACAGACCGTAACTTTGACTCCAGTTGTCACTTCATCTGTACCTGTTCAGGTACCGACATCAACTATTGTTGCACCGCCTCTGATTGCTCCTAATGAAGAGAAACCTTTGCCCCCATCGATGAATCTCGATGTCCCTTTTACATCTCAGGCTCCAGAAAAAATATGGACACAGCCCTGGCAAGATGCTTGTGAGGAAGCCGCGATTTTGATGATCGACGCGTATTACAAAGATCTTACGCTCTCAATCTCGTATGCCAAAGAGGAAATTATCAAGATGGTGGAATGGGAAGAAAAAAAAGGTTGGGGATTGAGTATTGAAATAGAAAAAATTCAATCGCTCTTTGAAGATTATTTGAAAATAGAGAAAAGTGTGAAGCTGGTAGAAGATCCAACGATTGAAGAAATAAAAAAATATATTGCACGCGGCGTGCCTGTATATGTCGTAGCCGATGGTAAAGTCCTCCCAAATCCAAACTTCCGAAATGGTGGACCCGAATATCATGCACTCGTTATCCGGGGATATACAGAAACAGAATTTATTACCAATGATCCGGGGACGCAGTTTGGAGAAAATTTTAAATACAAATATCAAGATCTCATGGATTCTATCCGCGATTGGAATGGGGGAGAGGTGAAAAGTGGCAGACGGGTGGTGCTGGTGGTGGAATAAAGTTGTCCATAGGATATGATTGACAGAAAAATGTACGTTCGATAAGGTGTTTATATATTAGAAATATATGAATTTACATTACAACATATTTTCGTTCTTATTTTTTTGGTACTACTTTTTACAAGGTAGTGTTTTGAGTTATACGCGTGTATAAAAAATAGTATTCTCAGGCCACTACCTTAATAAGAGTAGTGGTTTTTTGTTTAAGTGACTTTTGCGGAGAATTTTTACAGATTCTGGTACGAAGATCAGACTGTAAAGTTTTCGTGGAATTCATTTTAATACGTAGATCAATCATGCGACAAATTTGCCAAATGGAATTCGGTTCATGGCAAGTGAACGTGGCTGATGAAAGAGTTATGATCAGTCGGGAACAGTCCGACGTACATAGATACCCCATGAGCAAGCTCAGTGTGACGTGCCCGGTGGTGCGCCTCGATATGCTGCCCGAATCCCCCTTATAATTTTATTTCTATATAATATTTGTTATACTTTATTTTTAATCGTTCAATATGCATTTTTCAGAACAACAAATAATATCTGCTCTTGAAGAGCTTATAAAAATTCCGAGTATATCGAGTAATTACGAAGAAATAAGACGAGCGTATCAATATATTGAATCTCTTTTACCTTCTAATATTTTTGATGTCATCTATTTGGAAAAGGAAGGTGTTATTTCGCAGATTATTACGTTCAAAAGTATTGATTACAAAAAAGCAAAAATTATTTTAAATGGACATATTGATGTTATCCCTGCTGATGAAGCAGATTTTATTCCGCGAATTGAAAATGGAAAAATGTATGGACGTGGGACCTCAGATATGAAAGCAGGTATTGTTTCGATGGTTTTTTCTTTGATACGTCTTGGCGAAGAAGGAAAAAAATTGAATTGTGCTCTTGTTATTACCTCAGATGAAGAAGTGGGTGGAAAAAATGGTGTAGGATACTTAGTAAATGAAATTGGTATAACATCTGATTTTGTGCTCGTTGCTGATGGGCCTCGACATGATCAATTAACCATTACGATCAAAGAAAAAGGAGTGGCTTGGATTGAGATAATTGCCAAAGGCAAAGCTGCCCATGCGGCTCGACCTTGGCTTGGAGACAATGCACTCAATAAGCTTTTAGTCGCCATAGAAAATATCCGAACGTTGGTAGGCAAAGATGATATTGATGAATGGCTAAGTACTGCGACACTCAGTAAAATAGAAACGCAAAATCATTCGAACAATCGTATACCTGAGGATGGACGTGCTATTATTGATATTCGTTATACTGAAGATCTTGCAAAAAGTCCAAATGAACTGTTAGAAAAAATAACACAAAACTTGCCAGAAGGAGTACAGGTAAATCTTCTTATGGGTGCAGCTATTTTAAACACAGATTCCACTCATAAATATTTGAGTATTCTTCAGGGTGTTATGAAAAACGTTGGTGGCAAAACTATTCCACTTGGATTTGGTCATGGTGCCAGTGATGGACGTTATTTTTCTGATAAAAATATACCTACGGTTTTAGTTGGACCTCTTGGTGCCAATTGGCATGCACCCAATGAATGGGTAGATATAAAAAGCGTTTACTTTTTAGAAGAATCGATTTATCAATTTTTGCTTGCTGTAGAATTAGATCTTAACGCTTAATAATACAAGAAATTCCAGCCTTCCCCAGGCTGTATTTTTTTGGTATTATAGATCAACCTCACCTAGCCTCTCCTTATCTCAGGAGAGGAATTTATAGAATATGATCGACTACAAATCCGAACTCAACGATGAACAGCTCCGTGTGGTACTCCAGGGCGATGGTGCATCTCTCGTGCTCGCAGGTGCAGGCAGTGGCAAGACTCGAACGGTGACTTTTCGCGTAGCCTATCTGCTCGAACAGGGGATTGATCCGAATAATATTTTGCTCGTGACTTTTACCAACAAAGCCTCGCGGGAAATGATCAGCCGTGTGGAGAGTCTTTGTCATGGAAAAGTACGTCTGCCTTGGGCTGGGACATTTCACCATATTGGATACCGAATCCTGGCGCAGTATGCTGGGCTTCTTGGGTACAAACAAAATTTTACTATTCTTGATAGTGAGGATAGCAAGGATCTCCTCAAACTCTGTCTCAAAGAAGATGGTGGTGAGCGAACCGAGAGAAAATTTCCGTCCGTTGCCGTGATTCACTCTATTTTGAGTTTTACTCGCAATGCCGAGAGGCCTCTCCAAGAAATTTTGGAAGAAAAATATCCACAGTGGGCAGATTATGCTGAGACTTTTGCTCGTATTGCGGCTGAATATGAAAAAAAGAAAAAGGCAGCGAACGTCATGGACTTTGATGATCTTCTCCTCAATTTGCGAAATCTGCTCCAAAATTCAGAGCCCATACGGAGAAAATTTGCAACGCAGTTTCAGTATGTAATGGTGGATGAGTATCAGGATACGAACAAAATTCAAGCGAGCATTATTGATCTGTTTGCTTCTGTTCACAAAAATATTCTTGTCGTTGGAGATGACGCACAGAGTATCTATAGTTTTCGAGCTGCGAGCATTAGTAATATTTTGGATTTTGAAAAAAAATATACTGACGCAAAAGTATTTCGACTCGAAACAAATTATCGATCAACTCCTGAGATACTTGATCTGGCCAACGCTGTGATAAAAAATAACATCAATCAATACGAAAAAGAGCTCCGAAGTGTCAAAAAATCTGGTGTCCGTCCGCAGCTGCAGGCCTATGCTGATAACCGTGAAGAAGGGGAGGCTGTGGCACAAAAAATACTTGAACTCATTGAAGAAGGCACCCCGCTTCATGAAATCGCTGTGCTGTTTCGCGCATCGCATCACTCGCAAGCACTCGAAGTTGAACTGACCAAGCGTAATATTGCCTATGATTATCGTGGGGGAACACGCTTTTTTGAAAGAGCTCATATCAAAGATGTGTTGGCATTTTTGCGAGCATTCAATAATCTCGAAGATACGATTGCCTGGAGCAGAATTCTCACCATGCAAGCAGGTGTTGGACCCTCAGCTGCAGAAAAAATTATTTTTGAAATAAAACGTATTGGTGGAGAAACTATTGATTTGTCCTCTATCGCAGAAATATTGACTGCGCGGGCAAAAATTGGTTTCAAAGATTTTCTTTCTATTTGGAGAAATCTTGAAGCCACAGACAAAAGTCCTGCGGGTCTTATTCGAGCGGTTCTTGATTCGAGCTACAAAACCTATCTCGAGAATGAATATCCAGATTATCGTGATCGTGAAAATGATATTGAACAGCTTGCACTCTTTGCAGAAAAAGAAACCGATCTTTCAAAGTTTTTGGCTGATGCTGGCCTCCAAGAAAATTATACGCGTCCACAAGAGAGGCAAGTTTCGATCGATGATAAAGAAAAAATTATCCTCTCGACCATTCATCAGGCCAAGGGATTGGAATGGGAGGCGGTGTTTATTTTGAATCTGAGTGCTGGGCAATTTCCATCTGATCGTGCACTCAGTGAAGAAAAAGGTCTTGAAGAAGAACGACGCTTGTTTTATGTTGCCATCACTCGGGCAAGAAACTATTTGCATATGTCCTATCCATTGGTTTCAGGTATGAGCTACGGAGTGCTGGGCGGTCCGAGTATGTTTCTCGAAGAAATTGACAAAGATCTGATCGAAGGCAGTAGTCTCAGCGGCAATAGTTTTTTCAAAGATCTCGATGATGAAGATGAAGGAATTACCTATGTATCTGAAGATGAGCCTTTTGAAAGTAAACCTCGTCCGAAAAGTTTTCTCAAAAGTATTGATGAACTTTAATCTTCACTATAGGCAATCCAGCCAATTTGTTGACCACTCGCAATGGCTCCAATTCCATACGTGGAAAGCAATATAAATGATTTTTTTGCTTTCAAAAATATGGTCGTGTTTGTCCAGGGTTGATAGGCGTGTGCATAAATTTCTCCTTGTTTTATTTTTTCACCTACTTCTCTTGTCCAGGTATAGTATCCACCAACTTCAGATACAAGATGCATCGTATTTGTTATTTTTATTTGTTTAGGCATTTTAGTCTCTATTTTTTTGCACCAAATCGATTGAAGCCAATCGGTAAGTTGTTCAAATCTTTGTTGAAGTACCTGAGAATCAATATCTCCATGATGGTGGGCTTCCCAGGTGCAGGCATGAGTTTGTTTGACGGTATGAGAAAAAATATGCGACTCGTCAAAGGCGCCAACTGCATTTTCTTTATCCCAAAGGATATGTACCGATGCTCCAAGAGGGATAAATACGGAGCTAGAATTGTCATCGACAAAAAGATGATTTTCATTTTTTGACCCAGTGGTGTGAATATCGATTACATAGTCTGCAGTAGAGCTCAGAATTTTAAGTGTGCTGGCAAGAGTGTTTTCAATAGAAAGATTGGTTGATTGTAAAAGATTTGTATAATATTGTTTTTCTTCCTCTCGTGAATTCCATGACTGGTTGATCTGGAATATTCGATTCCAATTATTGCCATTTTGCACATTCCATCGTCCTCCTTGACTATTATATTCTGTCACTTGGACAGCTACTGGATTTGCACAGGGCACAACAATTATTTTTCCAGGAAAATTTGCTCGTTTTTCGAGGAATGTGATTATTTTTCCAAGAAGTGTTGTTCCAAAAATTTCAGGACCATGAAGATTGGCTTGGAGGTAGATACTTGGTCCGGGGAGTGTCCCTTCAAAACTATATGCATGGATAAAAAGTTTTTCTCCAGTAGCAAGTTGTTGTACAGGATATGATGTTTTTTGATATTTCATAATAAAAATATTTACGGGATTTTGCAGGGATACTCTGGTTTTGAGCATCCCTGCATTAAGGCATTTTGAATAAGCGGCAGTCGGTAGGAAGAGCACGGAATGGGCAGGCAAATTTTTCGGTATCAGTCGCCCAGCGGTCGCACTCGCCGCAGGTAGCGGCCCAAGGGACCGAGTTCCAGTTTTCCTTGGAAACTTCCACCAGACCTGCGGTCAGCGACAGATGGACAACTTTCGGTTCGTGGGTGATCAAAAAGATTTTGTATGTTTGGTGATGCGATTTGTCAATCAAATCACGAAACACTTTCGCAGCCAGTCCCCGTCCGCGGTATGCAGAGTGGACCCAGACCGACCCTACTTCGCCCCAAAGGGGATCAGGTGTGTACCAGGTCGCAGCAAAGGCGATAATCTCGCCGTCGCTATTTTCAACACATGCAGCACGTCCAGCTTCAGTGATCGTGGCCAAGTTTTCGGGCAGGATACGGGTACCGAGGAGGTCATTCTCCTGCCGAAGTCGCATCGAAAGCACCAACCACTTATTCATCATCTTCCTCCTTGTTTCATAAATAAAAAGACGACCTTTCCTTCAGGTCGTCTGGCTATGTTCAAATGATTAAAAACAAACAAGCAACCTCAAGGAGATTTGAAGTTGCGACGACGGATAGAGATTATTTGAATATATATGTTCATAATTTTTTGGTAATAAACCCTCCAGATAATAAAAAACCCTCCGCCGGGAGAGTCTTTTGAAAGGTTTTTCAATACAAACTCGCCTGGCTTAGCTAGGAAAACGACGAGTGTTGTTGCGGAGATTCAAATGTATCATACTTATAAAATATACGGGTATTGGATATCCTTGTCAATCTTTCTTATCCACATAGAGATTCGGGATGGGGATATCCTTGACAGAAACCCATTTTTATAGTATAGTAGGCCAATCTTAAATTGTATTTGACGTTGGTAGACCTATCCCAACCTCTCGCTAAATTTTATTGTATGGATACAAACCATATTCGTTTCAACTTGAAGCCTGGTATGATCGTAAAAGTTCACCAGAAGATCAAGGAAACTGACACCAAAGGACAGGAAAAAGAACGTATTCAGCTTTTTGAAGGAACCGTTATTGCTATCAAACACGGTACGCAAGCTGGAGCAACCTTCACTGTACGCAAAGTAACTGATGGAGTCGGAGTAGAAAGAATCTACCCAATGCATTCACCTGTTGTTGCTGATGTAGAATTGGTTCGTCAGCTCAAAGTAACCCAAGCAAAAGCATTTTATCTTCGTACGAGTAAAAAGAAACTCAAAGAAATCAAAAGAGAAAAGAAAGTTGCGTAAACATTTCATACTAATATTAAAAATCCCCCTAAGCAGAGTCGAAGGAGGATTTTTTTTATTCAGGGATGATTTCTTTGAGATATTTTCCAGTAAAGCTTTTGCTGTTTTTGGCAACTTCACGAGGATTGCCTTGTGCGACGATTTCACCACCTTTACTTCCGCCTTCTGGACCAAGGTCAATAACATAATCTGAACATTTGATCACATCGAGATTGTGTTCGATCGTAATAACCGTATTTCCTTTTTCTACGAGTTGCGATAAGACATGGAGCAGTCGTTTGATATCTTCAAAATGAAGACCTGTGGTCGGTTCATCGAGAATATACAAAGTTTTTCCCGTGGAACGACGAGAGAGTTCGGTTGCAAGCTTTATGCGCTGGGCTTCACCGCCTGAGAGTGTCGTCGCTGGCTGTCCAAGGTGCAAGTATCCAAGTCCAACATCACGCAAAACATTGAGCTTTTCACTAATCGTGCCAACGTCACGAAAAAAAACATAAGCTTCTTCGACGGTCATTTGCAAAACCGAGGCAATATTTTTTCCTCGATAGTGGATTTCGAGAGCTTCTTTGTTATAGCGGGCACCATGACATTCATTACACTCGACAAATACATCAGCTAAAAATTGCATGGGGATGCGTTTGTATCCTTCACCAGAACATGCTTCACATCGTCCACCACCTTTGACATTGAAACTAAACATACCTGCATTGAAACCACGCATTTTGGCTTCTGGTTGACTGGTAAAGAGATCCCGAATTGCAGTAAATACATTGGTATACGTGGCAGGATTACTTCGCGGAGTTCGTCCTATTGGCGTTTGGTCAATACTAATCACTTTATCAATATGCTCAATTCCTTTTATCTCTGTGTGGTCTCCTGGTTCTTCTTTTGCGCGATAAAAATGTTTGTTGAGTGATTTGCTGAGAATGTCTACAATCAATGAAGATTTTCCAGAGCCTGAGACACCGGTAATAGAAACAAAGGTACCAAGTGGAATCGATACAGAAACATTTCGGAGATTATTTGCTTTGGCGCCAATAATTTCAATATGTTTTCCTGTGCCTTTGCGGAATTTTTTGGGAACAGCAATTTTTTCTTTTCCACTCATGTAGGCTCCAGTCAAAGAATTTTTACTTTTTTTGATAGCATCAGGTGTACCCATCGCCATGATTTCGCCTCCATAGGTTCCGGCCCCTGGTCCAATATCTACGACAAAGTCGGCTGCTTCGATCATGGCCTCATCGTGTTCAACTACAATGACGGTATTGCCAATATCACGCAGCGTCTTGAGCGTTTCAATGAGTTTATTGTTATCTTTTGGATGAAGTCCGATCGAAGGCTCATCGAGCACATAAATGACATCAGTAAGGCCTGTCGAAAGTTGTGAAGAGAGGCGAATACGCTGCGCTTCTCCACCAGAGATGGTAGTCACGGATCGATCGAGCGTGAGATAGGGGAGCCCAACTTCAATAAGATTTTTGAGGCGAACAATGATTTCTCGCACAATCGGTTCTGCGACGAGAGAGAGCTCTTTTTTTACGGCTTCTTTGAGAACGCTTGGAGTTTTGTTTGTTCCTTCAAAAAATACGAGTGCTTCTTCTATACTCATTTTTACGACGTCTCCAATAGAATATTTTCCTATTTTTACAAAAAGTGATTCTCGCTTCAAGCGTTTTCCTTCACATACGGGACAGATCTTTTCACGCATGTATTCTTGAATTTCTTTTTTGATATATTCAGAATCTGTCTCCATGTAGCGGCCAAGAAGATTGGGGATTACGCCGTCAAATGTTGTATTTTTGTTATCAACAGTATAAATTTTTTTGGCTGTACCATAGAGTAAAATTTGGAGTGCACTGTCTGGAAGATCTTGGACAGGAGTATGCTCAGAAAAATTATGTGACTGTGCTACTTCAGCAAGAAGTTTTTGGTAAAAATTTTGATTGCCAACAATACGCGTCCATGGTTGGATAGCCCCTTCGGCAAGGGTGAGTCGAGGGTTTGGTATCACGAGTTCTGGGTCCACATCGAGCGTAAAGCCAAGACCTGTACAACGAGAACATGCACCATAAGGGCTATTGAAACTAAAAGTTCGTGGTTCAACTGGTTCAAAATGTTTTTTGGATTCAAGAGAATAGGGGTAGGTTGGATAAAATGTTTCATCTCCTGTTTCTTGATCTTGTAGTTTCACTGATCCATTGCTGAGTTCGAGTGCTTTTTCTACAAGATTTGAAATTTTTCGTTTATTTTCTTCAATCAATATTCCTAAAATAACAGTGATCTCATACGTATTGCGACCATCAAAGGCAAATTTTTTTGCATCAGAGAGTTTCATTTTTGTGCCATTGATCAGCACAAATTCACAGTGTGTGGCGTCAAGTGCTTGGATCATGCTTTTTGCATTGTGTCCGTTATGCTCACCAAGTGGTGAGAGAAGTGCGAGTGTTTTTGTGCGAGATTCTTTCCTCACGATTTCAATGATTTCCCCTTCTGTGTATTTCAAAACAGGGCTGTTGGTGTCTGGATCATACTGAACACCAATGCGAGAAAACAAAAGACGTAAGTAGTCATAAATCTCTGTGGTGGTTCCAACCGTTGATCGCGGATTTTGGGAAATATTTTTTTGATCAATGGCAATGGTCGGGGAGAGGCCTTTGATTTCATCGACATCAGGTTTGTCTTGGACATCCATAAATTGCCTTGCATAGGCAGAGAGACTTTCAGCATAGCGACGTTGCCCTTCGGCATAGATCGTGTCAAAGGCGAGAGATGATTTGCCTGATCCCGAGAGTCCCGTGATGACGGTGAGTGTATTTTTTGGAATTTCGAGTGAGATGTTTTTGAGATTGTGCACCCGTGCATTCGTTACTTTGATAGATTTCATAAATGAGTTTCAGTATTAGCGACTTTGTACACGCGCAGTACCCTGCCGTTCTTTTATAATTTTATCAAATAGTGCTTCTTTATTTTTAAGATAAGGACAGAATGTATTTCCGAGTATATTTTCAGGACTTATTCCAATAAGATTATCCGCAACTTTTCCAGCGGTATTTCCAAAGTTATAGGCTGCACTTGAAAGAGCACCTGCAACATAACCTGTTCCAAGATTGGGCATGGATTTTCGTGTAATGTGAAAATCACACAAGAGACCCTGATCATGTACCTCGTCAGGAGAAAATAGTTCTCCTGTGGTTGCAAGAGCCCCAATCCATTCTTCTACATCGCTTCCATCTACAGAGTTTGCTCCATAAAATCCACAACTATTTCCCGCAGGTACTCGACAAAAAGATCTTCCTCCAGCCCATTGATCATCATTGGTATTGAGAGGATCTGAATCATTCACTTCCACTATAAAAAAATATCCTTTGATTTTTTCAAGACTTCCGCATAAATCAATAGCTCTATCTTCTACTCCACCAAATAGATAGAAATTTTTTGATTCATCCAGATCTTTATGATCAACCCATTCTACTTCCCAGCCAGTATCTGTTTCACACGCGACTTTGAGCCAGATATCATTCAAAAATTTCCCCGGTTCCCAATCAATTCTCCCACGAATCCCACTTCCTTCTGGAAGTTCACCGCATACTTTTTTATCAGGAAAACATACACCTCTGGCACAGTAGGTGCCAATGCAACTTTCACCTTTGCTATCTTTTATATACATATTTTCTCCGCATGTTGCGATAGGCGATTCCTTTTTGAGTGGGAAGATAAGTTTCTCAGTATATTCATCCCCATATGTGCTAAATGCATCTTGAAAGGCTGCTTCGGGGATAGATTGATAATTGTCTTTAAATGGTGCTATTTTTGGTACTGTCCAGCCGGTTGTGCCATTGGGTACAGCTGGTATTGCCATACAATATTCATAGGGATTGGATATCGGACTGGGTCGTATCAGCCATACTTGTGGTAAGCGGAGGTTGATTGTACTTGGGCTTACTGTATTTAAGATAACATAAGAAGTCGATGCGAGGATAAGGCCTGTAATAGCACCAACAATGCGTTTTTTGGCAGATTCTATGGTACTCGAATTTCCACCTGATGATGTCCACTGCAATCCCGCGACAATAATCACGATCACTGCCAATATTCCTGCAAATACTACTCCGTATCGATAGATATATTGGATAAAGACACCAATATTGGCAAATTTGCTGACTCCGCCAAACTTTACTGTTGTCGATGTTTCGCCAGCAGGAAGACAAAATCCCATTTCAACTCCATTTGCGTCTTTATTGCCTTGGCATGCCGTTCGTGTCTCTGGGGTGTTGTAATAAAATCCTTGGGATTGTAACTCGATAGGTAAATTCATTTCTGCTCTCGCAGCTCTACACTCTTCTTGCGTAAAACATCTTTGGTCAAGATCTTTTTGTGATTGTGCAACATTGGTAGGAAACATTGTTCCGAGCAAAAGGAGTGAAAATATACCAAGTAAATATTTTTTATACATAGAAATAATATGGATCTAAAAAAATCATCAAGAGAGTTAAGGTTTTTTTTGAATTTCGTTCAGGAGGATCGCATCCCATGAATCAAGATCAAGAACTCCTTCAATTTTTTGTTGATTGACAAAGTAGGTAGGTGTTCCTTGTACACCAAGAGCAATTCCATCTTCGATATCTTCGGTGATATTTTTGTTTGTTCTTTCTTCTTCAATGCAAGTAAGGTATTCAATCGTATTGAGTTTGAGATCTTGCCCAATGAGTTGTATTCTTTGTGATGAAAGATTTTTTTCTCGAAAAAGTATATGGTAATAGGGCCAAAATTTCTTTTGCTCATGTGCACATCCACTCGCTATTGCTGCTCCCATAGCATTTGGATGAATGGCTGGAATCGGAAAATTTTTGTAGACAACTCTGACGGCTGAACCATATTTTTCGAGCATTTGCTCAAAAATTGGGTAGGATTTTTGACAGTACGGGCATTCAAAATCAATAAAAGCAACAATGGTTATGCGTGAGCTTTCTGAACCAAGTGTTGGATTGTGTGCTCGAATAAATTCTTGTACATTTTTTGTTGCTTGGCTTTGTGAGTTTCCAAGGCCAGGTGCTTTGGAAAAGGAAGGATTAAATTTTTCTGAAAGTTCTTTTTTGAGAGAATCTGGAGCATATTTTTGAGCCCAGAGGTAATACCCAAAAAATCCCCCAAAGATAAGGAGGATAATACCAAAAAGACTGAGAAGAATTATAACAATGATGCCAAAAATGGTGTGAAAAAATGGTTTTCGAGGAGGAAAACTCTCTGGCATAAAATAAAATTCAAAGGATGCGTATAGTATAGCATAAAATATCGAGTGTCAACAGTGGATGCCAAACAGGTCTGTTGGTCTCTCGAGAGACTTTCTCAAACTTATATATTTTGCCTCTATAAAGGGAAAATATCCTCTTTATCTTGACAAAAAGTGCTTTTTATTGGTATACTTCTCTCATAAATTCCTCTCAATCTTTCTTTTTCCATAAAGAAAGACCTTGGGATCGGACCTTGGCTTCCTGCTCGTGCAGGACTACATGCTCGCCAGCGGCCCGATAAATATTTGGCATGTATGTTAGAAAAAGACAAAAAAGGAAAAGTTATCAAAAAATTTCAGACCCACGCTGGGGATACTGGCTCAAGTGAAGTACAAATTGCGCTTCTCTCAACTGAAATTGAAGAACTTGTTGGCCACCTCAAAATGCATCCAAAGGATCATTCAAGTCGTCGCGGGCTTCTTCGAAAAGTTGGACAACGCCGTCGCCTTTTGCGTTATTTGAAAAAAGAAGACGTTGCTTCATATGAAGAAGTCGTCAAAAAACTCAAACTCAAACAAGCAAAAACTCTTATAAAGCAAGATGTTGAAAATGACGAAGAAGAACCACATGACATTGATATCGCAGAATAAAAAAAATCCTCTGAAACACCCCGACCAACGAGTTGGGGTTTTTATTGATGTTCAGAACCTTTATTATAGTGCTCGCCATCTTCATGGAAAAAAAGTTCATTTTGGGAATATTGTTCGTGAGGCTGTGGCTGGTCGCAAACTCATTCGTGCTATTGCCTATGTGGTCCGCACTGAGAGCAAAGAAGAACAACCTTTTTTTGAAGCACTGTACAATTTTGGTATTGAAACTCGAGAAAAAGATTTGCAAATTTTTAGTAGTGGAACCAAAAAAGCTGATTGGGATGTGGGTTTGACGGTAGATGCGATTCGTCTTTCCTCGAGCTTGGATGCTATTATTTTGGTCTCAGGAGATGGAGATTATGTACCTCTCGTTGAATATTTGCAGAACAATGGAAAACAAGTTGAAGTAGTTGCTTTTGGTGATACGACTTCGACCAAACTTGTTGATGCGTGTGATGATTTTGTAGATTTGAGTCAGAATAAAAAAATGTTTTTGATGGGTGAAAATGTTCAAAATCGTTTTTCTGATCGAAAGAAAAAATAATTTATTCACTCTGGTCATAAGACATCGAGATCCATTCGGGTCTTTCGCCTTATGGTCAGAGCTAAAATTTTTTAGAGTATGTTGCAACCAAAAAAATGGTCAATGCAGTGGGGTGGACGAGAATTGTCTGTTGAAACAGGCAAATTGGCACTCCAAACAAATGCCTCTTGTACAGTTCAGTACGGAGACACGGTTATTATGGCAACGGTCGTAAAAAGTAGTACTGTTCGCCCTGGTCTTGATTATTTTCCACTGACGGTAGATTTTGAAGAAAAGCTCTATGCCGCAGGAAAAATCAAAGGGTCACGTTTTATGAAACGTGAAGGAAGACCAAGTGATGAAGCGATTCTCGCAGGACGTCTTATTGATCGTTCTATTCGTCCACTCTTTGATGATTCTATTCGTGAAGATGTTCAGGTGATTATTACTGCACTCGCCGTTGATGGAGAAAGTGATGCTGATGTCACTGGTCTTATTGCTGCTTCTGTTGTACTGTCTCTCTCTTCACTCGCTTGGAATGGTCCTATTGCAGCAGCACGCGTTGGTATGAATGAAAAAGATGAATTTGTGCTCAACATTACCACGAGTGAATTTGAAACAAATAACAAACTTGATTTGGTTGTGGCTGGAACCAAAGACAAACTTGTGATGGTTGAAGCTGGAGCAAGTGAAGTTCCAGAAGCAAAAATGCTCGAAGCCATGAAATGGGGAAGTGAACAAATGCAAACGGTTGTTGAGTTTATCCAAAAAATTCAGTCAGAAGCAGGAGCTGCAAAAGAAGTGGTTGTTGCACCTGTCAAAGAAGGATTGAATATTACAGAAGAGCTCAAAAAATTCATTGAAGCAAATGCAGATACAATGATTTTTAATTCGGTAAAAATTTCCAAATCTGATCGTGTGGCGATGATTGCCGCTCTCAAAGAAAAAGCCAAAGAGTTTTTTGCTGATAAAGATGTCGATGAAAAAGAACTCGCAGCTGCGCTTTCTCAAATGAAATATTTGATTGGGGACGCTATTTCAAAAAGAATCCTTGAAAAAGGACAACGTCTCGATGGTCGTGCGTTGACAGATATTCGTGAACTTCAAGTCGAAGTAGATCTTTTGCCACGAGTCCATGGTTCTGGTATGTTTATGCGCGGTGATACGCAGGTTCTCTCTTTGGTTACACTTGGTGCTCCTGGAGATGTACAAACACTCGATACCATGGAAGAAGATGGAAAAAAACGTTACATGCACCACTACAATGATGCTCCATACTCATATGGAGAAGCTGGACCACTTCGCGGACCAGGACGTCGTGCTATTGGGCATGGAGCGCTCGCAGAACGTGCTCTCGAACCAGTTCTTCCACCAGAAGCAGACTTTCCGTATGCAATTCGTGTGGTGTCTGAAGTGCTTGGCTCCAATGGATCAAGCTCTATGGCATCGACCTGTGGATCAAGTTTGTCTCTCATGGCAGCTGGAGTTCCGATTCGCAAACCTGTTGCAGGTATTGCTATGGGACTTGCAAGTGATGAAAAAGGAAATTATAAAGTACTCACTGATCTTCAGGATGTAGAAGATGGAAAAGGCGGAATGGATTTCAAAATTGCTGGTACTATTGATGGAATTACTGCTATTCAGATGGATACCAAGACTCAAGGTTTGAGCTGGGAAATTGTTGAACAAACATTGAAACAAGCGCTCGAAGCTCGAAAAAATATTCTTGTCAAAATGGCTTCGGTGATTGCTGAGCCTCGACCTGATCTTTCTCCATATGCTCCTCGCATTGTGACCATTCAGATCAACCCAGAAAAAATTGGTGATCTTATTGGACCTGGTGGAAAGACTATCAAAAAGATTACTGAAGAAACTGGAGTAGATATTGATATTGAACAAGATGGACGAGTTCTTATTACTTCAGTTGACGCAGAAAAGATGAAACTTGCTGTAGACAAGGTCAATGAAATTACCAAAGATATCATGGCAGGAGAAATCTATGAAGGTAAAGTGGTACGCCTCGAAGATTTTGGTGCCTTTGTTCAACTCACTCCAAACAAAGATGGTTTGGTGCATGTGTCAGAAATTTCGTATGCGCGGGTCAATCGTCCTGCAGATGTACTCAAACTTGGTGACGTGGTAAAAGTAAAAGTCAAAGAAATTGACAACCTCGGTCGTGTAAACCTCTCGATCAGAGCACTCCTCACCAAACCTGAAGGGTATGTGGAACCAGAACGCCGACCAATGGGACCTCCACGAAGTGGGGGAACCGGTGGCGGGTTTCGTAAACCATTTGTGAAACGAGACAATTAATCAAAAAAAGATCAGCTTCGGCTGATTTTTTTGTACTTGTCTTTTTCTACTAAATAACCTACACTATAAGCTATATATTTAGCTCTTCAGACCTATGTCAAAACCTATTGTTGTCTCAGGGATTCAGCCAACTGGAAATCTTCATATTGGAAATTATCTTGGTGCTGTAAAAAATTGGGTAGATATGCAGGAAAGTGGCAAATATGACATGTATATTTTTATTGCTGATTTGCATTCACTGACAGGGGATATGGACGCAAAAACTCGTCGAGAACAAATTCTTCTCGTCGCTGCTGAGCTTCTTGCTGCTGGGATTGATCCGAACAAAACAACATTATTTGTACAATCACATGTTTCAGAACATACAGAACTTGCGTGGATTTTTAATACTCTGACTCCAATAGCAGAGATTGAACGAATGACTCAGTTCAAAGATAAATCAGCTCGTCAAGAAAAAAATATCAATACAGGACTTTTGACCTATCCTATTTTGCAAGCAGCCGATATTTTGCTCTATCATGGTACGCTTGTACCTGTGGGTCAAGATCAGGTGCAGCATGTAGAATTGACTCGAGATTGTGCACGGTGGTTTAATAATCGCTATGGAAAATATTTTCCCGAGACCAAACCATTTTTGACTGAAACTCCAAAAATCATGAGTCTTCTTGAGCCTGAAAAAAAGATGAGTAAAAGTCATGACATAGACACGGTTATTCAGCTCTGTGATGAACCTGAGATGCTCTCAAAAAAATTAAAGAAGGCAGTGACTGCGACAGAAGGTGGAAATGGTTCACCTGGAGCAAAAAATCTTATTGAACTCTTGAAGTACTTTGCTACTCCAGGGCTTCACAAACAGTATTTGGCTGCAGAAAAAGATGGTTCTATTCGCTATGGAGATCTCAAAACTGATCTCTCAAATGCTATTTCTGGATATTTTGAAGAATTTCGTACTCGTCGTTCGCAGCTTTTGAAAAATCATGATGAAATTGCAGATACTTTGGCTCATGGTGCACAAAAAGCCAGTGCTCTTGCTCAAAAAACCATGCAAGAAGTTCGCGAAAGAGTTGGTATTCGTTAATTTTTTTATGTTGCAAAAAAAACGAATTGTTATCCTTGGAGCTGGCTTTGGGGGAGTCTATACTTACAAGGAACTTCATAAAATTTTTCACAAAGATAAAAACGTTGAACTCATCATGGTGAGCCGCACCAATTATTTTTTGTTTACCCCGCTTTTGCATGAAGTTGCGACAGGGAGCATCAGTCCTGAAAACATTATTGAGCCGATTCGTAAAGTGCTCGGCTGTTGTCTTTCCAATCTTTATGTGACCGAGGTGCAATATGTTTCTCTCAAAGAAAAATATGTTGAAACTTCGCAAGGAAGAATTGAATATGATTATTTGGTCGTAGGACTTGGGAGTACGACCAATTTTTTTGCGGTTCCTGGAGCAGAAGAAAATTGTCTGACACTCAAAAATTTGGAAGATGCCAAGGTCATAAAAAATCGTTGCATTGAGCTCTGCGAACAGGCAATTCATATCAAAGATCCAGAAGTTCGAAAGAAAACACTTCGTTTGGTGATTATTGGTGGGGGAGCCACGGGAGTAGAGCTGGCAGCAGAACTGATAGAATTTTTTCACCATACGCTTGAAAAATATTTTTGTGATAAAAACATTCGTCGTGATACAGAAATTGTGCTCGTACACCGTGATACTGAATTGTTGTCTATGTTTCCAGTCTCACTGAGAAAAAAAAGTGCCAAAATTTTGCAGAAAAAGGGAATTAAAGTACTTCTGAATACTGAAGTGGTGCGAGTTGATCATGATGGTGTGCATACCAAAGACGGTAAATGTCTTGCAACGAGTACTCCTATTTGGACAGCCGGAGTCATGCCGACGCCCATTCATTTTGATGAAGAGATAAAAAATGACAGAGGTCTTATTCCTGTTGAACAAACCTTGAATACAAAAGATTTTGCAGAAGTTTTTGTTGTTGGAGATATTGCAGGATATTTTGATCCACATACAAAAAAATCTTTGCCATCTTTGGCACAGGTGGCCGTAAAACAGGCGAGTGTGGTTGCACACAATATTGCTGTAAGTATAAAAAATCAACCACTCAAAAATTTTCATTATAAACATAAAGGCACCATGGTTTCTTTGGGGCAGTGGATGGCTGCTGGAGAAATTTCTCGGTTTTCTTTTTCTGGACATTTGGCATGGTGGCTGTGGAGAACGATTTATCTTTCCAAATTGATTTCCTGGCAAAAAAAACTCAAAGTAGCAGGGAATTGGACGCTCAACCTCTTCTCTCCAAGAGACATCTCCAAGTTTTAGTTATTTAAAAATATGAAACAAGTAAAGATCTATACCACTTCTTATTGCCCATATTGCAAAAGAGCCAAAGATTTTTTCGATTCTCTCGCTCTCCCGTTTGAAGAGATTGATGTTGAACACAATGACATATTGCGAGACGAGCTCTCAAAAAAATATAATTGGCTTACGGTTCCGATGATTTTTGTGGGAGAAAATTTTATTGGTGGTTTTGATGATATGTTTGCACTCCACTCAAAAGGAAAATTTTTAGAATTATTTGATGAAACTTTATGATGAAAGATGCCATTTTGGGATTCAATAAACAGTTTGCCTTTATACCAAAGATAGAAAATAAAAGTAAACTGAAAAAAACAAAAAAATGTATACTCCTTGGTATGGGAGGATCACACCTCGCTGCGGATGTGTTGCAATCATACAATTCAAGTTTTCCTTTGGTTATTCACTCTGACTATGGTCTGCCAAATCTTTCTGTTGCGAGTCTCAAAGAAAGTTTGATTATAGCCTCTTCCTACTCAGGTAATACAGAAGAAGTGATTGAAGGATTTGAAATAGCTCGTAAAAAGAAATTTCCACTCGCTGTCATTGCGGTGGGTGGAAAACTGCTGGAACTGGCCAAGAAACACCAGGTTCCGTATATAGAGCTGCCAAATACTGGTATTCAACCACGCAGTGCTTTGGGTTTTAGTTTTATGGCACTTCTCGCCATGATGAATGAAAAGAAGGGATACCAAGAAGCACAAAAACTCACCAAACAATTGCAACCCAAAAAAATAGAAATCCTGGGAAAAAATTTAGCCGAGAAACTTCGTGGTACTGTTCCTGTTATCTACACCAGTAGTCAAAATAAAGCAGTGGCATATAATTGGAAAATTAAGCTCAATGAAACTGGCAAAATTCCGGCTTTTTATAATATAATTCCAGAACTCAATCACAATGAAATGACAGGTTTTGATATTGCTCCTTCAACCAAAGAATTGTCAAAAAATTTCTCTTTTGTCTTTGTCTTTGACCAGGAGGATCATCCGAGAAATATTGCGAGAATGAAAATTTTGCAGAAACTCTATCATGATCGTGGACTCCAAACAGAGATGATTTCTCTCAAAGGCAAAACACGTCTCGAAAAAATATTTTCTTCGCTTCTCCTCGCTGATTGGACTGCTGTGTATCTCGCCGAACACTATGGATTAGAATCAGAACAAGTTCCTATGGTAGAAGAATTCAAAAAGTTGATTGCCAAGTAAACGAATAACTGTTATGCTAATATCACTATTTTATTTCTAACGTATACTTATGAAGAAGTATCTTATCCTCGCGGCTCTGGCTCTCGGAGCACTTGTAGGATTTCACCCAGCGCAGGCGCAGGCGGCAACTTGTCCATTGATGGTCGGTAGTGCCTACAAAACAGCAACTCACCCCGCTGTCTATTATATCAATGAAAACTGCACCAAAATGCATCTGACCCCAGAGCAATATTTTTCGTATTTTACTTCATGGAATGATACCAAAGTAACAAGTCAATATTTGCTCTCCCGAGTCAAAGATCACACGGGTGCTGCTGTTTTTGGTCCACACTATTTTCCTCGCACAGGGTCTCTGGTAAAATCTCCTACCAGTGATGATGTTTATTATGTTATTTTTTTCACCAAAAATAAGATTGCGTCAGAACATGTTTTTCAAGCTATGGGATTTGATCGAACCTGGGTAGAAACTGTTCCACAGAGCACCATTGATAAACTCGTAGACGGCGATGTGATTGAAACGGTAGGACAAGTATTTGATGAAGGAATGTATCTTTTTCGCTACAGTGATACCCCTGCCAAAATTCACCTGCTTCTTCCTGATATAAAAACTGGTAAAATGCTTCGTCATCATCTCAAAAATGATGCTCTGGTGGATTATGTAGGATATCGCCGAGATCGTGTACCGGTTCTTCCCCCTGTTTATCAATTTCAAATCGGTGCACCAATTGAAAATATTGGAGAGTTTTTTACCAAATATTTTTCAGATGCTTTTGCAAATGTTTTTGGCGGACTTGGTGAAGAGTTTACTTCAGATTTTTTGGATGAAGAATGGGATAATATGGATGATGAGTCTTGGGATGAGCTCGTTGATCCATATCAAGAAACTGATGACTTCACGTATTCATTTGCACCAGTTGATCCGGATGTTGACCATATCCGTGGAAATGAAAATGCAAAAATTACATTGATTGAGTATGCTGATCTCGAGTGTCCATTTTGTAAAAATTTTCATGGAACAATGAAACAGGTAATGGAAAAATATGGCAATGATGTTCGCTGGGTGTATCGACATTTTCCACTTGAATCAATTCACACGCAGGCCAAGCCAGCAGCTCTTGCAACTGAATGTGCCGCAGAACAAGGAAAATTTTGGGAATTTACCGATTTTATCTTTAGTTTGAATCTCTCTGAAACAAAGCTTGATGCTGCACGACTTTCACAAATGGCAACTCAAGTCGGAATCGATGCACCTACTTTTAATAGTTGCTACGAAAGTGAAAAATATAAAAATCTTGTCGATGTCCATTCTGATGATGCTTGGATGGCAGGAGCCAATGGAACACCGTATACTTTGGTGGTTGGCCCAAATGGTGAAGTGAAGGCTGTACATGGTGCAGTATCCTTTGAAACTCTTGAAGAAGAAATTTTGAAACTCCTCTAAATATGACGTATTTTTTGGGATTTTTATTTATGGTGCTCGGTGTATTTATGAGCATCAAATCTGATTGGTTTTTGCAAAATTTTGGGAAAAGTAGCTGGGCAGAAGAGCACCTGGGTGGAGACGGCACGCGTACGATGTACAAAGTTTTGGGTGTGATTTTGTTTTTTGGTTCAATTATGGCAATGACTGGATCGCTTGGTAATATTATTCTTTCTATTTTTGGAGGTTTATTTGGTGGTCTAAAACAATAATATGCATACTGAGAGCAATCTTCTTATTGATCCACAACTCTTGTTTCAAAAAGCACAGCTCCAGAGCGGTATGCATGTGGCTGATTTTGGGACTGATCGAGGAGGGCACATTGTATTTCCTGCCTCACTTATTGTCGGAGAAAAGGGGATTATCTATGCGGTAGATATTTTGAAACCGATTTTGGAAACTATTCGAAAAAAAGCTGAGCAGGATGCACTGCACAATATTCATCCTATTTGGTCAGATCTTGAAAAAGGAAAAACTGCCATACCCGAAAAATCTCTCGATGTGGTGTTTATTATCAACACCCTTTCGTTTTCTGAGCAGCCAAATCAAATTTTGGAAGAAGCAAAAAGACTGCTTCGTGAGAAAGCTCGTCTTGTTATTGTCGATTGGAAAGAAAAAATGAATGGATTTTTGGGACCCAAAGATGACCATTTTGTCGATTTTGATCAGATTAAATCTTGGGCAAACACCTCAGGTTTGGCTGTGCAAGAAGAATTTGCTGCAGGAAAATATCATCATGGAATTGTATTGTTTTGGCAACACACAGGACTTTGATCTGTATGAAAACCCAGAAACAAAAAATGGGAGCCTGGGGTGAAGATCAGGCTGCTGAATTTTTGATACAAAATGGATATTTTCTTTTGGAAAGAAATTTTCGTGTTCGAGCGTGCGAGCTCGATATCATCGCTTGGAAAGAAATCAAAGGTAAAAAAACATTGTGTTTTATTGAGGTAAAAACACGAGAAGGACAGGATGATGGGAGTGCACAGAGAGCGACAGGCAAGGACAAACTTCACAATATGTTTCATGCTGCGAAAGAATTTTGTTTGCAAAAAAATATTCCTCTTATCGGTGTCCCCATGCAGTTTGAACAAGTGAGTGTCTATAAAAAAAGTGAAACTGATGTGCTCTGTAAACATTATGTTATTCCTATAAATTAATTTTTGTGATATACTGCACTTACTTTTAATAATTTACTTGTATGCCTGTCAAATCTTCAAGTACTTCGAAGACAAAAGCTCCGATGTACGAATCTCATGACTGCTGTTTTGGTCAAGACTGCAGTCGTAGTTTTATGAGAAATATGAAAAATATGGATTTTGGTCGAAAAATTCTTGCTACTTTGGTGGGAATACTTTTGGTCTATGGAATCGTTTTTTTGGCCACAGTGATTCGCAATAACTTACAAGAATTTTATTTTATTGGGAAAGCAGAAACTTCTGAAAGACTGCTCAGTGTAGAGAGTCAAGGAAAAGTCACTGTTGTACCAGATATTGCGGTTACGACTATGGGAATGATTGCAGAAGCTCCAACCGTAGCAGAGGCACAACAAAAAAATACACAAACAATGAATAATCTCATTGAAAGACTCAAATCTCTTGGTGTAGAATCCAAAGATATTCAAACAGCCAACTATAATGTCTATCCTCAGTACAACTATACCGAAGCTGAAGGACAGGTTCTCAAAGGTTACCAAGTAAGTCAAAATGTCACTGTAAAAATTCGTAATCTTCAAAATGCCAATAATGTGTTGGCACTTGCTGGTGAAGTTGGGCTCAATAATGTCAGTGGTATCAATTTTACTATTGATGATAGAGATGTGTACAAAGCACAGGCACGAGAAATTGCTATCAAAAAAGCTCAAGAAAAAGCGCTCAATCTCTCAAGAACACTTGGCGTGAGAGTTGTCGGGGTCGTCAGTTATAATGAATACGAAGGTGGAAATGAATATCCACTCTACAAAGCCAATGCAATGGTTGAATCTGATGCGGGTGGGGTTGCTCCAAGTATTGAGCCGGGGAGTACTGATGTGATCCTCAATGTCAACGTCACCTACCAAATCCTCTAGAGGATTATAAAATTGATGTATTCCTGCGTTCTCGCTGTGCTTCTCGTTCGACGTATTTTTGAATACGTCTCACTCCGATGCTCGCTGCGGCCTTGGACTCCATACAATTTTATACATCCTTATATTTTTCATTACATTTTTGTTCCATCTCGATAAAAATTTTGAGGTTGCCTAAATCCTTAGTATTCTGATACAATAGACAAGTAATTTTACTTGTCTATTTTTTTTATGATTAATCAAAAAATTCAAAGCATAACTGCCCGAGAAATTCTTGATTCGAGAGGCAATCCGACGGTAGAGGCTACGGTTGTGCTTCAAGATGGTTCTACGGGCATTGCAGCTGTTCCAAGTGGCGCTTCGACTGGTACTCATGAGGCCTGGGAACTGCGTGATGGTGGCAAACGCTATGGTGGACAAGGAGTACAAAAAGCAGTCAAAAATGTCAATGAAAAAATTGCAGATCGACTGCTCGGTATGGATGCCTCTAACCAGCGTTCTATTGATAATGCCATGCTCGCACTCGATGGTACCAAAAACAAAAAACGCCTGGGTGCCAATGCTATCCTGGCAGTATCGCTCGCAACGGCTCGGGCAGCCGCATTTTCTAGTGGTCTTCCACTTTATGAGTATCTTCGCAAAGCCTTTGATCTGAAATATGACAATTGGCGTATGCCAGTACCAACCATGAATATTTTGAATGGGGGACTGCATGGCGGAAACGGCATTTCAATTCAAGAGTTCATGAT
>JACCDN010975913.1_pt1 | contig 24156 bp, 24 predicted proteins | sample 7441691 | NCBI WGS metagenome assembly JACCDN01 (sample SAMN15323439, study PRJNA562643) | freshwater metagenome | isolation source: river surface water | place: USA:Blue River Watershed | collected 2017-08-16 | reverse complement strand
TAAAAATTGTAGTATACTTACACATGTTATTAAACCTTTGTTATTGTTTCTTCACCCTATTTATACTAAAGGTTTAATAACTTTCCTATCTCTTTCTTCCTCCTTCCTTATCCATAGTTCGGGTTAAGTTACCTATTTCAATTACAGGTTAAAATTAGTAACTTATTTCACTTCCCTATCTTTTGCAACCCCTTTCCTCCCTACCTTCTATCACTCTCCTTATATCGCACTGAGGTTAACTTAATTATTTTGGCGCTCACTTTGTTGTTTTTACTTACTTTTTTTTGCCCATGCTCTGTGCAATCATCCTTTTCTGCTTCTTTAGCGCTAAAATCTTCGATATTTTTCTGCAGCGTCAATCCAGTATTGATAGTAAGTTTAATATTTGGGGCCATAAAACTGTGGATTAAGCTGAAGGGTACCTCAATAGTTTCGTACACACCATCAAAGCTCATTCTTACTGAAAATTGATGCTCATTAACCTTGAGATTTTCAAATTGATGTTGAAATACGATAGTAATTTCTTGTGGATAACGCTCTTTGATCTTGGTAGGTAACTTGACTGCTTTATGATTAGTGTAAAAAGAAACGTAGCAATAATTATCTTTATCTAATTCCTCATATTGGATTATAGTTAAAAATTTTCTAACTACCTCTATTAAAGCTTGATTAAGAAGCCGTTGAGAGCTATCTCTCATATATTAAATATTGAACAATTCATTTTTGTTATTCAGTATCGGGCTTTTCTGTTGCTCGGTAAGCCCTCTTAACCGCCTAGCTCATTTAAGCAGCAACTGCTGCTGGAGCTACAAATCGATTGTTATCGTTTGCGTTTCTTTGTTTTGACCCATTACCAAAAATGGTACGGCGGAATCATGCCGAGTAAAAATTATTTTTTTATTAAGCCCGTCGATACTACTTCGCCCCCTCTTTCTCTTTGGTGGAGGCGCCGGGTACTGCCCCCGGGTCCGAAACTTCTATTTTAAATAACGTTTATCACTATAGTTGAAGTCCAACATTTATATTATAAATAAAAACCAACAAAAGTAAATAGAACGCAGGATTATTAAATCTTATCTGTACGTTCCTAACTTTTTATCCATTATGGGCATAAACGTTTTATCCTACTAATTTTTTATGACGGTATTTTACATTAGAAGAGCTTTGACCACGCGCTGAAGTCGTATATTCATGGTAATCTTGGTAATTGCCTTCAAACCAAGTAGCATTACCTTCTTGATCAAAAGCAATAATATGAGTTGCTATTCGATCTAAAAACCAGCGGTCGTGACTGATGATGAGCACGCATCCTGCAAACTCTAAGATAGCATCTTCCAGAGCTCGGAGAGTATCTACGTCTAAATCATTAGAAGGCTCATCAAGCAATATTACATTTGCGCCAGATTGTAGTAATTTTGCCATGTGAACACGATTGCGTTCTCCTCCTGATAGTTGCCCTACCTTCTTTTGCTGATCACCGCCTTTAAAGTTAAAAGCAGCGAGATATGCCCTGCTTTTTATAGTAACTCCTCCTAATTGCATCTCTTCTAGCCCGCCAGATACTTCTTCCCATACGGTTTTATTATTATCTAAATGATCGCGTGATTGATCGAGATATCCTAGTTTTACAGTTTGTCCAAGTTTTATAAAGCCATTATCAGGCTCTACTTTGCCTGTTATTATGTTAAATAAAGTAGACTTTCCTGCCCCATTGGGACCAATAATTCCTACAATTGCTCCTGGGGGAACTTTAAAGCTAAAGTCAGATAGCAATACTTTATCTCCGTATTTTTTTGCGATATGATCTGCCTCAATTACCACCTCTCCAAGTCGTGGTCCAGAAGGTATAATAATCTGAGCAGCAGTAATGTTGCGCTCGCGTTGACGAGTTAGTAATTCTTGGTAAGCAGTGATCCTAGCTTTACTCTTAGCTTGGCGGGCTTTTGGTGATTGCCTTATCCATTCTAATTCCTGCTTTAGTTGTTTATTCCTTGCGCTTTCCTCCTTTTCTTCAATAGCTAGCTTTGCTTGCTTTTGCTCAAGCCAGCTGGAATAATTTGAGTTCCAAGGCACGCAAGCGCCTCTATCAATTTCCAATATCCATTGGGCTACATTATCAAGAAAATAGCGATCATGGGTAATTGCCACTACTGTTCCTTTATAATTTTTTAAGTAGTTCTCAAGCCAGGAAACTGACTCGGCATCTAAGTGGTTTGTAGGCTCATCTAGAAGGAGCATATCTGGTTTTTCAAGCAGTAATTTACATAAAGCAACTCTTCTCTTTTCTCCTCCGGAAAGAGTTTTAACCTCTGAGTATTTAGGAGGGCAGCGAAGAGCGTCGCTAGCTATCTCTATTTCTCTCTCTAGTCCCCACGCATCCACAGCATCTATTTTTTCCTGCAGCTCTGCTTGTTTTGTCAGAAGTTGCTGCATTTCGTCATCGGTAAGAGGCTCTGCAAATTTATTGCTAATTTCATTAAATTCGTCAATTAAACTTTTCTTTTCTTTCAAACCCTCCATTATATTGTCGAAGACATTTTTATTGGGATTAAGCTGCGGCTCTTGTTCTAGGTAGCCAATCTTAACGCCATCTGCTATCCAAGCTTCTCCGTCAAATTCTTTATCAATTCCTGCCATAATTCTTAACAAGGTTGTCTTCCCCGAACCATTATGCCCGATTACTCCAATTTTGGCTCCGGGTAGAAAAGATAACCATGTCTCCTTTAAAATTTGCTTGCCATTAACTGACTTACTTAGACCTTTCATTACATAGACGTATTGGTAGGACATATTTAACTTATTTCTGATATTAATTATTTAGTTATTTGGCTACTCTACTAGAAGCGAATTTGCGGCAAATTTAGTAATAGTAGAATCTAGCAAGTTGTTTAGCTCTTTCTTTATTTCGTCTCCATCCTCAATTTTCTTACCATCTCTACTGATATTTAGTTCTCCTTTATTCACATGCTCCATTACGTTATCTATTATCTGCGTTGTATTATGTTTGCCATCCATATACTTAATAGCAATTTTCTCGAACAAGTTAATACCGATTGCACTATGGAGGGTATTGGTAACCCACATACTAGCCCCGTTATTAGCTGACTGGTAACTGGCAAAGTGCCAAACTTTTGGTTTTTCTAGATTTGCTCGTGATTGGTTATTCTGCAGACTTATATTAATGTAACCTTGAAGCACCAATTTCATAGCATTTGTTAAGAATTCTCTTTTAACTTCCGCTAATTTATTGCCCCCTAATTTTTTATTAGCTGCCACTGCTATTTTATCAAAGCTAACATAGTTGCTGACATTCTCGCTAAATGTATAAATAATTGCTTTCATTATTGGTGATGAAGTAGAAACGTTAGATTCTTTACTATTATTATAAAAGAATTTCGCTACTTCTAGAGAATCATTAATATCTATTTCATTGAGTGGCTTTTCTGGCACTATATTGAAATTTAAATTAAACTTTAATATATCTTCATTGTTAATAGATCGGTTTAATACAACTGTATTACGGCATAGTAGAGTGGACCTAAATCTGCGATTAGTTATAAAGTCCATATATTGTTCGGTTCTCACAATATCATTAATTTCCTGTAGCTTTTGCGCTACTTTAGGTGGCATATTGCCTAAATACATAGTAGACAGGTGAGTATCTGATAGATATTGAAGGTTATACCCTTTTGCCTCCTCCATAAATTCATAAAAATAGTACTGCTTATTATCTTCTTCCAAATGATCGTGGCGTAAATAATGATCAGATTGTTTTGCTAATAAGGCAGCTTCTGTTTTTAAAACCTCTGCATACGGAGTATTAGCGCCTTCTAAGCTATCTTTAACAAATTCTAGCAATAATCTTGCTTGGGCAATTTTTTCTCTCACATCTGTAAATCTGTTGGAATGATAGAGCATCATGTCTCTAATAGTTCTGATCATATTCCAGCCAGGTAACGTATTATAGCTAATATAAGCTATGCCGTTAGGAGTTAAGTTATTGCCCACGATCTCTAAAATTTTTCTTCTAACACCTTCTGGAACCCAGGAAAGCACTCCGTGACATATAATATAATCAAAATTGCCAAAACTATTATCAACATCGCTTATTGAACACTGATGAAACTTTATATTTTTTAGCCCCAGCGCTTCAACATGTTTTCTAGCTTCTCCAATCTGGACTGCCGATAAGTCTACTCCGACAAATTCAGATTCTGGATAATTAATGGCATGAGGCAGTATATTGCCACCAGCCGCGCACCCAAGCTCTAATATTCTAGCTTTCTGAGGTGAGGGAGCTTGGAGCCCAAACAGCACTCCTAAAGTCATTAAATGATATGGATGACTCATTTGATAAGGATAACTTTCGTATGGCACTTCATCGTATACGTTAACTTGCGTGTTACGCAGCTCTATATTTTTAGACATAATCTCGCTTATTTACAATTCTACAACCTGTAAGTAAATCCAATACCAAATTCTCCAACTCCAATCGTCTTTTTAATAGGCTTGGCAGGAAGAAATTTTTGAGTACCTGGATCAAGAGTATCATATTTAATTTTAATATTATGAGCAACTTGTAATTTTACCGTAGCATCAATGCTAAAATTAGCGGCTATTTCTTTAGAGACTCCAACACCCATTTGCCAAGCAAGGCAATTAGTGCTATTTTTTTTAATTATGAAATATTCACTATTAAGCAGCTCTGCTCGTGAGCTAGTAGATTTAATTTTTACGTTTGCTACTCCCGCGCCTGCTATTACAAAAGGCGTTAGTCCGTTAACTTTTTGCAAATCATATATTAAATTTAACATATAAATGTTAGAAATCACTCTGGTTGTTCCAGGGGTTTTAGGAATAACTACACCTTCGGCAAGATTTTGCTCTGGCAGAGTATAGCCTAGTCTATATTTTGGTTGATGAGTGGCTGAGAATTCCAGCGCCATTTGAGGATAAAAGCTGTAGCCCACTTTCGCGCTATACATGCTAGAGCGTTTAAGAGTTATGGAAGTATGAGAATTATCCGCATTTTTGTGCCTAAATTTACTTTGCACCGGCTCTACCAACCCGCCTTCAACTCCTAGATAAAAAAAGTCGGATTTAACATCTTGTAGGTTGGCGCATGTTATAGAAGAGAAAAATAGGCAGCAGCCCCCAAACAAGATATTAAAGAATAGTCTAAGCATCATTTGCTTTCTTAAATAAAATTTTGAGCTTGATTATATAGTTGCTAAGAGTTAGGTCAATTGAATTCAAGGGCTAAAAGTTATTAATTGCATGCTTTGATTAAAAAATTGCATAAAATTATATCAAAAAATAAATATCCTATTATAATCGCATTGATAATTTTATCTTTTTCTCCTATGAAAACTCATACTTCAGAAGCTATTAAAATTAATACAGATACGAGTCGTAATAATTTACTTACAGACTTTGGCAAAGCCATACTAAAGGATAGATATTTGCTCCCAGGAGAAGAGTTGCAAGATTTATTCGCTAGGGTAGCTAGATATTATGCCGACAATCAGACGCACGCTGAGCGGCTTTATTACTACATGAGTAACCTATGGTTTATGCCTGCTACCCCTATTTTAAGCAATGGTGGCACCGATAGAGGGATGCCTATTTCATGCTTTTTAAATGAAACGGATGATAGTTTAGAGGGAATAGTAAAGCTGTGGACAGAAAATGTGTGGCTAGCTTCAAGAGGTGGAGGGATTGGCAGCTATTGGGGTAACGTTCGTTCTATTAACGAAAGAATAAAAGATAAAGGGCACTCTTCCGGCATTATGCCTTTTATTAAAGTTAGCGATTCCTTAACGTTAGCTATCTCACAAGGTTCTATCAGAAGAGGCAGCGCAGCTGTATATTTGCCTATTGATCACCCGGAAATTGAGGAATTTATTGATCTAAGGCGTCCTACTGGTGGAGACACGAATCGACGGGCTTTAAATATTCATCACGGCGTTGTAGTTACTGATATATTTATGGCTGCGGTGGAAAAAGGCACAGAATGGGAATTAATCAGTCCGTTTGATCGCAAAGTAATCAACAAGGTTAAAGCGCGTGACTTATGGATTAAGCTATTAAACACTAGGATAGAAACAGGTGAGCCTTATATTTTGTTTATTGATACTGTAAATAAGCATATTCCTGAGCATCATAGAAAGCTCGGATTAAAGGTGAAAACTTCTAATTTATGCAGTGAAATCACCCTGCCAACAGGTGTGGATCATTTAGGTAATCATAGAACGGCGGTGTGTTGTCTGAGTTCTATTAATCTAGAATATTTTGATCTCTGGCAACGTGACGTAGAGTTTATCCCTGCAGTAATGCGATTTTTAGATAATGTGTTGGAGGATTTTATTAACAAAGCTCCTGACGCGATGGCACTCGCTAAATATTCAGCAATGAGAGAAAGAAGCGTTGGACTCGGCGTAATGGGTTTTCATTCCTTTTTGCAGTCTCATATGGTTTCAATAGAAACGGTGATGGCAAAAGTTTGGAATAACAAGATATTTGAGCATCTTCATAAAGAAGTAAACCGAGCATCTGCGATTTTGGCGGAAGAAAGGGGAGTATGTCCAGACTCCGCTGATGTAGGAGGAAATGAGAGGTTCAGTAATAAAACAGCGATTGCCCCCACTGCTTCTATTTCAATTATTGCAGGTAATTCTTCCCCTGGTATTGAGCCTTATGCAGCTAATAGCTTTGTGCAAAAAACACTTACTGGCTCTTTTAATGTGCACAATAAAAACTTAGAAAAATTATTAGAAAGCAAAGGTCTTAATGATGCGCGTGTTTGGTCATCAATAGCCACTCATGAGGGGTCAGTGCAGCATTTAACTTTCTTATCCGAACATGAGAAAACAGTATTTAAAACCGCCTATGAGATAGATCAAAATTGGCTAATTGAACTTGCAGCCGATAGGACCCCATATATTTCGCAGGGACAGTCTTTAAACATATTTCTCCCTGGCAATGTTAGCAAAAAATATCTCAATGAAATCCATTTAAGAGCCTGGAAAAAAGGGGTTAAGAGCTTGTACTATTGTCGCTCAACTTCCATTCAGCGAGCCGATAAGGTGTCTCATCAAGTAAATATTGTGGATTTTAAAGACTTGGAGCATGCTAACAGTGAGGATGAATGTTTAGCTTGTCAATAAGCTGCTGCAAAATACCAAGATTGTAAAACTTTGTCTCCTAGAAATTCGAGTTAAAAAATATACTCAATTAAGACATGTTGTCTATTTTTTCTTGTAGGGAATTTTGCTGTAAGCGCATCTCAAGAGCATTAAAATCAATTATGCTTGCCTCTTGCTCGTGGCTGGCACAACTAAAAATATATCCTCTTTCATCCGCCACTTTCTGCACACATTGTCCGCAAATCCCTTGCATCATGCATTGCATTGGCGAGTTAAGGCTGCATATAAAAGGGGTATTAGGAAAGAAAGTTTTTTTCTGTCTAAATACAGCCTGCATCATTTTATTAGAACCTATGCAAAAGACATGTTCTATTGCAGACAGCTTTTGACTGCTACTTGCCAAAAATCTTAGCCCATCTAATATATTGCCTTGCAGGCTCACATCATCCTTCCTATATAATTGCAAGCTTCTCTCTTCACAACACCACACTACCATTTCGGCAAAATCTTGAATTTTTTCATGGTGAAATCTATCTTGAGCTTTTTTATAGCCAGCAATGCAGATTACGTGGCACCCATTTTCCTTCAAAGCCTTTCCTATTGAAAATAAAGCAGCTAGTCCTAATCCGCCGCCAATTAACGCTACATTTGTCTTTGACGTTATCATAGTTGGCATACCGGTGGGACCCATTAATGCCACTATCTCACCTGGTTGTAAATAGCGACATAATTTGCTGCTTCTTCCATTTTCAAGAATAATAAAATGAATTAGCCCTTGCATTATATCTACCGCTGCTCCTGTGAGAGCCAAAGGTTCCATTAATTTTAACGGGTCAGAGGCATAATTCTGTAAACGAAAGAATTGCCCTGGCTTAAAGTTAGCAGCGGCTAAAGGAGATTTAATGATCAGCTCTACTATATTATCTGATAAAATATTCACTTGTTTTACTTCAGAAAGCATCATCTGATCAAGCTTACTGGTTAATTCCGCATGCGAGTCTATAAATTTAGGTTTATAGTTAGAGAGTTTATCTGTTATAGCTTTATAACTATTTTTGCTGCTTGCTATGGCTTTTACAACGCTACCTGCAAATATAGGATTAGCATCCCCTAAATAACTATATTTTTCACTATTGTTTGGCAATTGTTCTATAAATTGTTTAGAATTGCCTATCGCTACTAGTACAGTTTTAGCTTTTAAGCTACTACCATCAAATTTTATAGAATCAACATACCCATATTCATCGCTTGTTAACTCCTTTGGTGTCATATTCTCAACAAATTTCACCCCTTCAGCTTGGGCATAAATTATCTCTTCTACATTTAGCTTATACGCGGGAGAGTCTGCTAATTTTCCTCGGTAGCAAATAATTACTCCTCCCAATTCTTCTAAAATTTTTCTAATATCTTTTTTATTTTTTTGTTCTCTAAGTTTTCTAGCATGGCTGATAAGTTCAGCTGCTATCGTTTTTTCTTCCTGGTTCCACTGGCTTTCTACTAACTCTTTGCCCAGTGTTTTAACTAAGTTTTCATAGTTAGCAAGAAATTTTTCCACTTGCACAGGATAATAATTTAACACCTCTACTGCAGCATCTATAGCAGTTAACCCCCCCCCAATCACTACTACCGGCATTCTTATAGTTAAGTTAGTAGAGCTATCCTTTAAAAAAGCGCCACCCGATTGCAATGTCATTAAAAAATCAGTAGCAGTTCTAACGCCTTTGGCAAAAAAACCAGGTAGGTCTAAAAATTTGGGATTTGAGCCACCCGAACATATAGCTATATGATCAAAACCAAGTTCAAACGCCTGCTTGTCAGTTATATTGCTGCCAAGCCTAACACTGCTATAATATTTAAAGTTATGGTGACGCTCTAGAATTAGGCGAATTAGAGTTAGCTTATTTTTATCCCAACGCGTAGTAATGCCATATTCTGCAACGCCGCCAAATCCTTGCGGCATTCTAGCAGACAACCGAGCTTTATAGCCCCCCCAAAACTTGATTGGAGTGTAAGGATTGAAGGAGAGAGGCGTTACTTTTAGCCCTTCTACTGCCGTAACATTATGCCCAGCACGCAGCAAGTAATAAGCAATGCTAAATCCAGCCGGTCCAAGACCAGCAACTAGCACATTATAACCGGTAGGAGCTTGAGGTAAGGGAGCGTGAATATTTAAGGGGTTCCAGCGCGTTAGCAGCAAGTATATCTCCACTCCATAAGGCAATTCAAGGACAGTGTCTAGTATTTGGGATTCAGTGAGCGGAACATCAACCGCTTGCTGTTTTTGGTAAATACAAGCGCTAATACAATCATTACAAATTCTGTAGCCCGTTGCTGCTGCTAAAGGATTATCAATCATAATAATCCCCAATGCTGCTAAGACAAATCCCAAGCTATTTACATAATTCATCTCGGAAATTTTTTGCTGCAATGGACAGCCAGCTAGGTTTTTATCTTTACTATATAATCCTTTAGAACAAGAATCTTTATCTTGATTATGGCAGTAAATGCAGTAATGGGTTTGGTCTAAAGCATTATTCCAGTTAAATTCAGGAGCATAATAGTCAAACCCTATCCGGTAATCTTGTTGGTAGCGTTTTACCCTTATAGGATCAATTAGCTGACCTGGATTAAGCTTAAATGGTACCTTAAACAAGGTTAAGTCACTGTCATTATATACCATAAAAGCAGCATATTGAGCAGCTATTTCTAGCTCATAGGCATATTGACTGGTATCTGATTGCCAAAATAACGTCCGTGCCGCAAATACCTGTTCGGTAATATTGCTGCCAAGAAGATAGGTCAGCTGATTGCTACACGACCGAATATCAATCTCACCTAGCCTATCTGGCGGATATTTTTTTAAGGCAAAACGTTGTACAAAATGGCGTTTGCATTGATAAATTATATTAAACTGTGCAGCTTTACTCGATAATGCACTCACTTCCTCGTTAATATTGAATAGATCAGCGAGAAAATTATTAAATAGAGGGGCTATCTTTATTAAGAAAAGGGAATATTCTTTACCGGCAATATTGCTGCATCTAGAGATAAGTCTGATAGATTCATCATGTTCTACCTGCTCACTGCAATATTTCCAGAAAATTCGGTCTATTTTTTTTAACCCTTTTAGGCTATTAAAATCAGAAAAATCTAGACCAAATCCTAATGGCATTTTAACTGGTTAGAACGGAATCGTTAATCCATGCGGCAATAGAAGATTTAGGCAACGCGCCAGTTTTCACAGCAATTTGGTTGCCTTCTTTGAAAATAATTAAGGTAGGAATACTGCGAATGCCGATTTTTGACGGGGTATTAGGATGATCGTCAATATTCATTTTTAAAACTTTAACTCTACCCTCAAACTCAGCAGCTAGCTCTTCAATTACTGGCGAAAGCATCTTGCAAGGACCGCACCATTCCGCCCAAAAATCTACTAATACTGGGATTGGAGATTGTAATACCTCTTCCTCAAAAGAAGCATCAGTTACTATATTAGCCATATTTTACCATCTTTACTTTAGAATTTAGAATAATCAGTAAATTATCAGTTAGTTTAAGTAATAAATCAAGAAGCAAAGCTCTGCACTAAACTACCAGCTAGCAGATACCATCCATCAATTAACACAAAAAATATTACCTTAAAAGGCAAGGCGATCATCACTGGTGGCATCATCATCATCCCCATTGCCATAAGCACCGAAGCTACAACAATATCAATAATCAAAAATGGTAAAAATATCAAGAAGCCTATTTCAAAACCTCTCCGTAGCTCGCTTATCATAAAAGAAGGCACAATAACTTTTAATGGCAATTCCTCAACTGTTTGAGAAGCTTTAACTTTAGCAATTCCTGTGAATAAATCTAAATCTTTTATCCTAGTGTTAGCCACCATAAATTTTTTAAAAGGCTGAACAATAAGCGGCAGCGCTGCCTCTTCAGTAATTTTTTCTGTTAGCATAGGCTTTAAGCCTTTTTCATAGGCTTCTTCCATAGCAGGAGACATAATAAAAAAGGTTAGAAACAAGGCAAGGCTAATCATAACCTGGTTAGGAGGAGTTTGCTGCAAGCCTAAAGCTGTTCTTACAATAGATAAAACAATTGAGATTCTAACAAATGAAGTAACCATGATAAGCAGTGAAGGAGCTAAGCCTAGCACAGTAATCAGCATAAATAGCTGCATTAACCTTGCGGTCATAGAGCTACTGCTTAAAATCTGCTCTAATTCTGAAATATTTGAACTAGCTGCTAGTGCTGGCTGGGGCGATATAATTGCTACGACCGATATAAGGCAGCACAGCAGCATAGCCACTTTTAGAAAATTACTCCTTACCTTCATCAGTATTTACTAATTTATCTATCAAACAAATATCATTCTTGCCTACCGCTAAAATATAGCTATTTTGCCCATGGCGCAAGCTAACAATTTTAGTGCTTTCATCAATGTAACACATGTTTTGAACGCTCATGACAATACTTGGTTCTTTTTTATAGCCTAATTTAGCAAAGGGGTTTTTTGGAAAAACTTTTAACAGTAATGGGATAAGCTTTTGCACCAGCTTAAGATAAAGGTAGATACCTGCTATTACTAGCAGGAGAGCAAATATTGCTTTCCAAATCATCTCTGTCTCAACTTTAATCTTTATCCTTAGCTAAATAAGAATTTTTTACATAGCTATTAAGCTGGCTTTTGCTTTTTTCCAAATTACTGCTGCGTTCATACAGTTCTTGCTTTATTCTTTCAAGAACCGCCATTATTTTTGCAGTTCTTTCAGATACTTCAGTAAGCTGCCATTTTTCAAAGTTATTGTCAGTAAAATACTGCTGAACAGTTGTAAAAAAATTATTCAACTCAAAAGCTTGAGTATTTTCGGATAATTGTTGTTCTACCTGCTCAAATTGAGCGACTAATTCTTCCCAGCTAATTTGATTTTTCATTGTTTTTTACCTTGTTTTGCTTAGCTAGATTATTTTGTTTATATATATATGATAGGATTTGCGCGACGGTACCATAAACCTCCATAGGAATGTAGGCATTTATTTCTAATAAAGACAAAACCTGCGCTAAATCTGCATCTTGATGAATAGGTATATTATTAATTTTAGCAATTTCAATTATCTGCTCGGCAATTATCCCCTTGCCGCTGGCAACTATTTTAGGAGCAATATCCTTTTTCTCATCATAGCCAAGTGCAACTGCCCTTTGACCTTTGGGAGAATTTTTGTAATTATAATACATAAATTAGTTAATATTAAAATTTTGTATGATCCCAAATAAGTTTAAACGTGCGGAGATATTCGTAACATTTTTTTACCTTGGTAAAATTAAATATTGTCCAGGAACCTTTGGCTCCATAGCTGCATTTCCATTATATTACATAGTAACGTATTTTACCAAATTAAAATATAAGATCTTCGCGTTTTCAAATTTTAGTCACCCGGAACAACAATTATTTTACACTTTTGGCATATGCTTAGCGGTTTGTATACTGCTTTTTATAGTAGGAAGCTATTACTGCGCAACTTATTTACTACAAACCAACCAATCAGACCCGCAAGAAATAGTTATTGATGAAGTAGTAGGTCAACTGCTAGTAATTACGCTATGTTTATTCTCAACAGAGTTTATTGGGCACAGCAATATTATTAATTATATAAGCAAACCTTTTATCAGTTTTACCTTTTTGGTTTTTCTGCCATTTGTCCTATTTCGTTTTTTTGATATTGTCAAACCCTGGCCTATTAATTGGCTTGACCAAAATATTCCCGGCGCCCTTGGAGTGATGATAGATGATATTGGGGCGGCGATTTTTGCCGCCGTGCTTCATTACACTATATGTTTTTCTATTATTGATTATCTCAAATAGCAAGTAGGAGATTATGGTAATAATTCATCTAATTTATTCTTTGCTTCAAGAGCATATAAATCATCACAACCGCCAACATGGAAATCGCCAATAAAAATTTGGGGGACAGTTTTGCGCCCCCCAGATCTTGCTGTCATTTCCTCTCTTAAGTCTAGATTTTCTTCTATATTTATCTCTTGATAGGCAACCGCTTTTTTATCTAATAATGACTTTGCTCGCACACAATAAGGACAGTACGAAGTAGTATAAATAATTATCTTTTTTGTCATATTCTAACCTTTATAATACCGATTTTTCTAAAATATTATTAAGTCTCTTGGCGAAATCCCCAGCATCCGTTACCGGTTCGCCGTTCACTATACAAGCTTGATCAAATATCAACTTTACTAGTTGCTCGTTATCATCAAAGTTTAAATCATCATTAACATCATTATTAATTTTCTTAATAATCTTGTGGTGAGGATTTATCTCAAGTATCTTAGCGCTAGCAGTGTGAAGCTGATTTTGTTCAATTAAGAATCTCTCCATTCTTATATCCATACTATCATTGCTGACAGCAAGACAAGCAGGACTTGAGGTAAGCTTGCCAGAAATTTTCACCTCCTTAACTACGTTGCCGAGAACTTTATTAAAATAATCTAGCAATTGTTTATAATCTTTATCTTTAGTATCTGTGGCTTTGTCTTTTTCGGTTGATGCATCACTATCTGGCATATCGACCTTTTCTAAATCAATATCACTTCTAGTGACTGACTTAATTTCATAGTTTTTATAACTTCTATTCACATTTACCCAAAAATCATCCACCGGATCCACAAAGAGCAAAACATCTATATTACGACTTGCAAATCCTTCTATTTGAGGGCTATGCTGTAGTTTAGCTGCGTCATCGCCACTTAAGTAATAAATAGTATTTTGTCCTTCTTTGCAGTTGTTTATATAATCATCGAGGCTAATCATCTTTCCTTGCAAGCTACTGCGAAACATACAAACTTCCAATAACTGTTCATGCTCTACATTTGCCTCACATAATCCTTCTTTTAAAGCGGCGCCAAAATTATTCCAAAATGTGAGATAATCTTCTACTGAGGCTTCTTTTCTCTTCTTCAATTCATTGATGACTTTTTTAGTAATAGAGGATTTAATTTTTTCGAGAGTTAAATTATGCTGCAGCGTCTCACGGCTAATATTTAGTGGTAAGTCCTCTGAATCAACTACTCCTCTTAAAAATCTTAAGTAAGAAGGAATTAAATCCACATTTTCATCCGAAATAAACACTCTTTTTATATATAATTTAATGCGTTTTTTCCTATCTGGATGGAACAAGTCAAAAGTTTTGCTGGAAGGAATAAATAATAAATTGGTAAATTCTACCGTTCCTTCATTTTTGTTATGCATCACCAACCATGGCTTATCTGCCGCATAGGAGATGGTTTTATAAAATTCCTCATATTGTTGTTCAGTGATTTCAGACTTCGCGCGCGCCCATAACGCGGAGGAAGAGTTAAGCTTTATTTCATTATTGTCTCCATCAATAAAATAAATAGGGACTCCTATGTGGTCAGAGTAGCTCTTCACAATATGCTTTAGCCTAAAGTGATCTAGATAATCATCTTCTTTCTCTTTAAGATGTACTACTATCTCAGTACCTCGGCTAAATGCGCTCTCTGCCTCTTCTACTGTATACTCTCCAAGACCATCAGACTCCCAAATGTAGGCTTTATCTTCTCCAGCTTTGTGAGAAGTGACCCTCACATAATCAGCCACCATAAACGTCGAGTAAAACCCAACCCCAAACTGCCCTATCAACATATTGTCTCTTTTTGCCTCTCCCGAAAGTTGACGCAAGAATTCTTGAGTGCCAGAGCGCGCTATAGTGCCTAAATTTGCTATTAAATCTTCCTTATTCATGCCAATGCCATTATCGCGAATAATAATATTTCGATTATCTTTATCAATTTTAAGAGTGATTTTAAAGTGAGCGTCATTGCCAAGAAGATTAGGATTAGTCTGTGCTAAATATCTGAGTTTATCGCAAGCGTCAGAAGCATTAGAAATTAACTCACGAATAAAGATTTCTTTATTCATGTATAAAGAATGAATCATTAGGTGCAGAATCTTACCCACTTCTGCATCAAAAGCTTTTTTCTCTTGGGTCATATGTTTTCCATCAATGAATTTATTATTTTATATAAGGATTCAAAATGGATTTTAAATAGTCCATGTCAATATTTTTTACTGCTAAGCTTTTTAAGGTGCTACTATGTCCGTTAATAATTTCTATATTATTTTTAACTAGGTTCCATTGTTGGGATAGGAAGTCAATAAGCGCTTTATTAGCCTTGCCTTCGCGCGGCGGCGCTTTGATAGAGATTTTTAAGCAGAATTTGTTGTCAATTTCCACTACCCCCTGAATACAATCAGCTTTAGCCGCGGGTTTAACTTTTAGACGCAGGATTGCTACTTTTTCTTCCTCATTATAAGCAACCAGCTGATTAATATGAGAGAACATTTTATTATAAACCAGTCAAAAAAAATAAAAAAGCCAGTGTTAACTTGGCGATCATAGCTGACTCGCGTTAATTAGCTTTACTATTTCTTCAAAGCCAAGCAAGCTTTCTTGGTGTTTGTCTAAATCCTTAATTTTATATTTATTGCTTAATATTTCTTCTTCTCCAATAAAAATAATATATTTGGCAGCAATGTTTAGGGCGTATTGCAGTCTTTTATCTACCTTACCTTCAATCTTCACCACTGTAGGAATTTTATTTTGTCTTAATTCATTAGCTAAACTTAAAGAAGCGTTGATACTCTCCTCTCCAATTGGAACCACCACCACTGACCGAGTTCTCAAAATATTATAATCACGCATTAAGGCAAATCTTTCAATGCCCCCAGCAAAGCCTACTGCTGCTACCGCTGGTCCACCCATGATTGTTGATAGACCGTCATACCTGCCTCCGCCAATCAAAGTAGATTGACTGCCAAGCTTAGGAGCGATAAACTCAAAAGCAGTATGGCAGTAATAATCTAAACCTCTAACTAATCTTGGATTAATAGTATATTTTACTTTTAATAGATCTAAATAAGTTAGCACCTCCTCGAAATATTTTTGTGCTTCTCTAGTGTAGCTGTCCGCCACTAGCGGAGCTAGCTGCGCAATTTGTTTATCTTGCTCATCTTTAGAATCTAAAATCCGTAACGGGTTTTTAGTTAGCCGTTGAATACTGTCAGTAGAGAGTTTATCTTGATGCTGAGAAAAATAGGTAAATATTTTTTCTTGATAAACTTTCTTTGACTCGGTGCAGCCAAGAGAATTAATTTGCAGCTCTACTTCCTCATTAAGCCCGCAATCTGTTAGAATATCTGCTGCGAGTTTAATAATTTCTGCATCTGTACAGGCACCGCTGCCACCTAAATGTTCAAAATTAAATTGATGAAACTGCCTTTGTCTGCCAGACTGCGGTCTATCATATCGAAATACTGGTCCATAAGAAAAAAACTTTAGCGGTAAAGTGTGATGAAGCCCATTAGAAATAAAGCTCCTCATTATTCCGGCAGTGAATTCCGGACGTAGCGCTATCTCATCATTGCTCTTATCAAGAAAGCTGTACATTTCTTTACTAACTACATCGGAACTATCGCCTAAAGTACGGTTAAACACCTTGGAATACTCAATTATAGGCGTACTCATCGCCTCATAGCCATATAAGGTCGCGTTTTTCTTAGCAACCTCTATGATATATTCATGGGCGCGAAAGTTGGCAGGTAGTAGATCTTTGGTCCCGCGTACTGCCTGTAGCTTATCCGTCATATTTTTATTTTATAAGGTAAAAAATGAGAAACTATAATTAATTTCAAGATGGCATAAACTGCACGCTTTTTCTCAACCAGTATTACTTAGCGTCCATCTTAGCAGTAGCTCTAGCTTCGCTAATAATTTGCTGCAACTGCTTTAATTCTAACAATCCGGGGAAAATTTTACTGTTAATAATATAAGCAGGTACGCCGCGAATTTTTAAATTCTCAGCTAAGCTGGAATTTTTCTCAAAAATTTGTTGAATATTGCCATTACTCATCTCTTTCTCAATTAAACTTACTTCCAGGTTGTTATCTACCAGTAATTTATTAATTGCCTCCTTGCTCATATTCTTCATTTGCACTAAGCCATCGTGGATTAGTGCAAACTTATCCGATGCTATTTGATGCACTATAACAGCAGTTTTTGCCGCATATTCAGACACCTCCCCTAGCACAGGAAACGGTCTTAAAACCAATTTTACTCCCTTGTCTAACTTTAATCCTTCCGTGAGATCGTTCATTGCTTTTTTACAGTAAGAACAATTGTAATCATAAAATACTACTATGACTACATCGCCCTCACTATTTCCTAAAATAGGAGAAGAACTAGAATCTTCAATCTGGGCTTTTTTATCTTTTATGTAAAGGTTGACGCTTTCCTCCATCTGCTGCATTTTACGTTTTTGCAGCTGTTCTATTGCCTGGATTATAATTTCCGGCTGTTGCATCAAGTACTCTTTAATAATTGTCTCTACTTGTTGCTTTAGCTCTGCTGGCGCTAATTGTTTTGCTTCGAAATTGGTGTTCACTGGTACTAAAACAGTAGCGGTAGGCTTTAATGTCTTATATCCAAGTAAGCCGGTAAAAATAACAACGAAAATTATCAAAATAGCAACAATAGTTTTAGCCATAGCTAGCCTTACTTCTCCATAAGAATTATATCATTTGCTTTATACCACTGCGGAGTATTAGGTGGGAACCCTTTTATTGCCGCCTTCGCTAATTTTTTAGCTCTTTCTATTTCACCCATCTTATAAGCTATTGTAGCTAAGGATAAAAGTCTATCAAATTGCTTATCAAGCTTTTCATAATAAACACTTAAATAATATAGAGCAACTATATTATCAGGCTCATTGTTGCTAACCAATTTAAGGTCATGGTAAAGTTCTTTTATCTTAAGTGGTTGCTGATCATAAATATTCATTCCCACGATAACTTTGCTAAGTTTAATCAGCATGTCATTAGGTCGTAAAGCAGCGGCTGTTTGATAAGAACTTAATGCTTCTTTCTTACCAAACTCAAATAAAATTTGTCCCTTTAATTCATGATAAAACGCGTCTTGCGGGCGGACTGCTAGCAGTTTATCAATATAATGTAAGGAACGACTGAGGTCAGTTAAGCGAAAATAGCAAATAGCTTTTAGGTAATCTATCGCTTCTACAGCTCGTAAAAAATGCGGTAACTGTAATATCTTATTTGGTTCACCCGTGAAAGCTATTAATTTGGCAGCGGCTCTAGCAAATTTATACTCTAAATCCTTAGAGTTTTGAGAAGCTTGAAACTTAGATTTTTGATAAAAATTTTTAATTGCTTTTATTCTTTCTTGTCCTAAAGGGTGAGTTTGATCATATGGATTAACAAAGGCGTTTGCATGTTTATTATGCATATCTTCAAAAAACTTAAGCATTCCTTTGGTAGTATTACCGCTTCGCTCAAGTAGCTTTAAGGCAGTTTGATCGGCAGAAGATTCAAAAGCGCGAGAATGTGATAATACTGCTCGTTGTGCAAAATGCCCGCCTCCTAAAGCGATAGCTTGAGCAATAGAAGGATTACCAGCCGCAGCGCTTGCCAACCCTAAAGCTATAGAAGAGAAGGCTACTTTACTATAGATATCTATGTTCTCTATTTGTCTTATTATATGTTTGCCTAAAATATGACCAATTTCATGTGCAATTACTCCTCTTAAGACATCAATATCAGGGAACTGAGCAATAAGTCCGCTATTAATATATATTTCATTGCCGCCGGCAGTAAAAGCATTAAGAGCTGGATCATGAAGCAAATGAATTTTTATTTCTTTAAGCCCTGCAGCTTTAATTACTGGCTGAGCTACTGCCTCTATTGCCTCTTCTATTTCAGAGTCCCTTATAATAGCAATTTCCGCAAACGCTTGCATCGTTACAAGCATTAATAATATTAAAAATACTACTCTCATTTGCATATAAGCCAGATAGAATATATTTACTATTACTTTACTTATTGAAATCACTTAAGTATAGATATATTTTAACAACGAAGCATTCGTAGCTCAGGGGATAGAGCGTTGCCCTCCGAAGGCAAAGGTCGTTGGTTCGAATCCAATCGAATGCGCCAACCACATTTATAATTCTTTACTACCCACCCATTCATAAGCAGCGGGATTAGAAAAAAGTTGACATAAAAACTGATTATTTAAGGTGTGACCAGTCTTATAGCCAGTTATTGCGCCAACTATTCTTCCCCCTGCAGTATAAAGATCGCCGCATAAATCTAGAAGCTTATGACGTACAAACTCGTCCTTATATCTAAGACCTGTGGCGTTTAAAACATTGCCTTGGTCTATGCCTATTGCATTTTCAAGCGAAGCTCCTTGGACCAACCCTTGTTTTTTTAAGTATTCTAAGTCTTGGATAAAACCAAAAGTTCTAGCGTTGGCTATTTCATCTTTAAAAGATAATCTTTCTGAAAAACTAAAATATTGTTTGCCTATAACCTTACTATCAAAGTCAATTGTTAGGTCTATATTTACTGATGAGGAAGGAGCGGCAATTATTTGCGCGTCGTTGTGACTTACCTCAATTTCTTTTAGAATTCTTAAATATCTCCTAGGAGCAGCTTGTACTTTTTTACCCGCACATTCTATCATAAATAAAAACGCTTTGCTGCTGCCATCCATAGCAGGCACTTCTGGACCATCAATTTCTATTATTAAATTATCTACCCCGCCTCCCCAGATCGCTGCCATTAAGTGTTCAATTGTTCCAACGGATACTTGACTGGAATTTTTAATGTTGGTTGAAAAAGAAGTATCACTAACATTCAAGTAAGATACTTCGATTGCATTATTTATCGTTTTTACGTCTGTCCTAACAAAAACAATTCCGGTATTTTCTTTAGCAGGCTTTAACGTTAATTGCACATACTCGCCGGAATGGATACCAATCCCATAGCAGCTTATTATAGTGGAAATTGTTTGCTGTTTTTGTTTCACATGTTTATTTTATTATGCATCATCAAGTAACCTTAAAGGTAGCTTATAAGTGAGCGTGATAATATGCAATTTACAATATGTTACAAATTGTTCAGCATTATTTAATGATTTTAAATAACTATAAAATATTGTCGCTTCTTATTCAGTGCTGCGACGAATTAAAGCAATGGAACTTAATGTGGTTTCTAAAATCATAGTCGCTGCGATCGCGTCATCCATTTGATTGCGCCGTTTGCGATTAAAGCCAGCATCTTTAAGCAGATTATCCGCTGCTCTTGAGGTTAATCGTTCATCTTGCAAGTAGATAGGTAAATTTATCGCTTCATTTAAGCTTTCAGCAAAATTTTGTACTAACTGCGCTTGCGCTCCTTTTTCACCGCTCATCTGTAGCGGCAATCCTATGACAACCGCCTCTGCAAGATGCAATTTTACTAAATGTCTTATGTCGCTAATCTTGCTGGTCATATCTAAACCGCTAATTACCTGTAAAGGAAAAGCAACTAAATGGTTGCAGCTTGAAATTGCCACTCCTATCTTCTTCTCACCATAATCTATAGAGAGGATGGGGCGGTTAATTTTTAATAACTGACAAAATTCTTGCAGATTATAAATGATCATGATAGTTAAGTAGACGTTGATTATTAAAAATTATATGCTGCTTAAATTTATTCGTAAACATCTAGACATTGACTTACTTCGTATCTCTTTAGTATTTGCCTTTATTTATACTCTACTTTTTAATTCCGCGGTAATTATTCACCGATTTGAATATTACAACATCTCAGTTTGGAGAGCAGTTTTAGAGCTAGGTAAAGACTCTATTTATATATATTTATCCTTGTTTATTCTTTTTCTCGGACTTACTATTCATCGGTTAGTATTTGTAATAGGGGCTCTTTTCCTATTCGTTACGGGAGCAATTGCGAGTTACTATCTATATCTTTTTAAGATTTCTCCTACCAAAGAGGTAATGGAAGCTTTTTTTTGTAGTGATGTCAATGAAATATATGAGCTAGTCAGTGCTAAGCTGGTAATATGGTTAATCTTCAGTCTTTTCGTTTGTGTGTATACAATCAGACACTTTAATATTCAAAATGCCAAATTGCTGGTAACTAAGCTTCTATCTGCAATTTGTTTGCTGCTTACAATAAATAGCGTCATTGCTCCCCACTATAAAGTTCTTAATAATTATTTTCCTATTCAGTATCTCCATAACAGTTTTTTGTTTTTTAGCAATGGCTTAAATCCCAGCAGTAGAATAGACATACATCAACAGTTTGCTTTTGCTGACAATTCTCCTGAGGATTTGATTGCAGTATTGGTTATCGGGGAATCAGCAAGATTTGATCACTTTGGAATTAATGGATATGAGCGTAACACCACCCCGAGACTAAAAGACATTAGTAACCTTTTTTCCTTTCAAGCTCAATCCTGCTCAAATGTCACCCATATTTCAGTTCCCTGTCTGTTATCGCGCCATTCTTCTTCCAATTTTATCAATGTAATGAAAGAACGTAGTTTTTTATCTATTCTTACTCACCTGGGCTTTAACACAAGTTGGATTGGCACTCAATCACTGACAAAATATCTTAAAACCCTTAGTAATACTACTATTTACGATGATGTGGATTTTGTAATGATTCCGGGAGGTTCAACCCTATTAAAAATGAATGATCATGATGGGCTGATGCTGCCTTATATCGACAATATTGTTAATAAAAATCCAAAACCAGGCAAGCAATTTTTAGTAATCCATACTAGCGGCAGTCACTGGAACTATACATCTCGCTATCCTAAAAAATTTAACCATTTCACTCCGGATTGCAATTATGTAGGCAATGTTGATTTTAGGAAAGCCGATCCTAGTAGTTGTAGTCCTGAGGGATTAATTAATACTTATGATAATTCTATTCTTTATACTGATTTTTTTCTATCTCATCTGATAGATTTATTAAAAGACAAGACAGCATTTTTAATCTATGTCTCTGATCACGGCGAGTCCCTAGGAGAGAGAGGTCGTTACTGCCATGGGGGCATTTCAACACCTGAGCAAACTACTATACCATTTATAGTTTGGGCGTCTGATAAGTTACATGTGGCGCGCCCAGGCGCCGTCCGGGCAATTCAGAGTCACGCAGGCAAAGAAATTAATCATGATTATGTTTTTCACACTGTTTTTGATTGTCTCGGGATTAGCTCGGAAATTATTGATAAAAAGCTTAGTTTATGTGAATTAGCAGATTAAATATGCAGCATGGAGAAAATTTACTTAATTGCTGGTGAGGCTTCAGGCGATTTTATAGGTAGCCGTTTAATAGAACACCTCAAGATTCACTCTCTAAGTTTAGAATTTGTGGGAGTGGGCGGTGCGTTAATGGAGAAGCAAGGGTTAAGTAGCTTATTTCCAATTAAAGAAATAAACCTTTTTGGCTTCTTGGAAATTATCCCGCATTTATTTAGGTTACGCCAATTAATCAATTTAACAGTTAAAAATATAATATCACACTCTCCCCAGATTCTTATAACCATCGATTCACCGGGATTTACTTATAGAGTGGCAAAGTCTGTCAGACGCAAGCTGCCGCATCTAAAAATAATACATATAGTGGCTCCGTCCGTGTGGGCATATAGACCAAGTCGCGCCGCAAAATATGCCAAGATTTACGACTCCTTACTTGTTTTGCTGCCATTTGAGCCTCCTTATTTTACCAAAGTAGGGCTTAGCTGCCATTATATCGGGCACCCTATTTTAGAACAACAATTCTACCAAGATAAAAAAAAACTAAGGCAACAAGATGGGATTTTGGAAGACACTAAAGTGATTTGCGTCACCCCAGGCAGCAGGAGAGGGGAAATAATAAAACATATGCCCATTTTTTATGAAGCATTGAATAGAGTAGCTACTAAGTACCCTGGTTTACAAGTAATCTTTGTAATATCTCATCCAGACCATACTAGCTTAATAAAGAGCTACCTCACATCCTCAATATTTACCCCTATATTTTCTCTAGATCGGTTAAAGAGTTTTGCAATAGCTGATGCAGCTTTAGCAAAATCTGGTACTAATACTCTAGAAATTGCCGCTTCTCGGACTCCTTTAGTGGTAGCCTACAGAGTAAATAGCATAACAGCCCTAATGCTGAAGCCATTTCTTAAAATTCGCTGGGTAAGCTTAATTAATATAATAGCAGGTGAAGAAGTGATCCCTGAATTTTTGCAATCTAGCTGCAATCCCCTTGCGCTCAGCAATAGTCTGATTGAACTCTTAGCTAACCCAAGTAAGGCGGAGCAGCAACTGCAAAAAAGTCAACAAGCTTTGAAGCAGCTAGGGTTTAACAGCATACTTTCTTCAACTCAGCTCGCCGCTAAATTAATTTTGAATGAGCTGCCAAGCAAGGGGTAAAGAATAAAATACTAGCTTCACTTTATCATAATCACTAGTAGTTTTTAATTAATATTTCCGACACTGACTGCCTTTTATCTGCTTTACAGTTTACCACTCTCGGAGCCTCTACTTTTAAGATATTAAAGTTAGGGCTTTTATAAAGCTCTTCGATAAACTCGGTGTCAGAATTGGAAATCATTATATTTACTTTAGCCTTAGTAAGTTTTATTGCTAGGTCGCTTAAGTTTTTTTGAGCTTTTTCTGAAAACCCCTCATTTATATATGCTAAGAATGAATCTTGGGCGGTTGGATGATAAGGCGGGTCAAAATAAACAAAATCTCCTTTTTGCGGTGTGATTTGGGTAAAGCTTTGGTATTTTATTTCTGCTTTTTGCAAAGCGCTGCTAGCCGCTAAAATATTTTCCTCATTACAAATATTAGGGTTCTTATAGCTGCCAATAGGGGTATTAAACTCATTGTTTTTATTTACCCTCCATAATCCATTATAGCAAGTTTTCATTAAGTAAATAAATCTAGCTGCTTTCTCGGTTTGGTCTTGAAGCTTATGCAAATCTCTTATCTGATCCCGACTTCCGCATTTTTTGACAAGACGCAACCCTAGAGAGGGCATAGTAAAAGCCTTTTAAAATTCCAGGCACTACGTTTATTTTACTCATATGATTGGTTGAGCATCTATACAACGTTTTAGAT
>JACCDN010139006.1_pt1 | contig 24158 bp, 22 predicted proteins | sample 7441691 | NCBI WGS metagenome assembly JACCDN01 (sample SAMN15323439, study PRJNA562643) | freshwater metagenome | isolation source: river surface water | place: USA:Blue River Watershed | collected 2017-08-16 | reverse complement strand
TGGCTTCCAGCGTAATTTCGGCCTGTGGTGAGAGCGGTAATAGTGTGCGAAAACCGGTGATGAGTCGGTCGATGGCCTGCGGTGAAAGCAGACTCGGTGTGCCGCCACCAAAAAACACGGTTTCGACGCGGCGACCCCAGATGCCGGGTAGTGCCAGAGTCAGGTCTTGCAGTAAGGCATCAACCAGCTCGTTTTCCGGGAGTTGCTCGGGTGCCGCATGTGAATTGAAATCACAGTACGGACACTTACGTACACACCAGGGGATGTGCACGTAGAGCGATAGCGGTAAAGCCTGCGTAAAGTTGGGCTTGAGTGCGCCAGAGGCCGCTGCGCGCGACCCGAGTGATGGCACGAACTGGATAGTTTGCACGACTTAAAAATCACCCAGCTGCGAGAGCAGTTTCTGCATGGCAATGGCCCGGTGCGAACAAGCGTTCTTTGCCTCGGCCGTCATTTCTGCGGCTGATTGGCCGGCTTCGGGCACCCAGAAAAGCGGGTCGTAGCCGAAACCATCGGCACCACGGGCTTCAGTTAGGATCTCGCCGTGCCAATTGCCTTCGGCAATCAGTGGTTGCGGGTCATCGGCGTGGCGGACCAGTACCAGAACGCTGACAAAGTGTGCGGCCCGATCCGTTTGGTCGTTTAGTGCCACCAGCAGATGCGCATTGTTGCGGGCGTCAGACTTGGGTTCGCCTGCATAGCGGGCAGAGAGCACGCCAGGGGCACCATCGAGTGCCCGGACGCAAAGCCCGGAGTCGTCGGCCAGTGCGGGTAAACCGCTTAAACGGGCGGCGTGGCGTGCTTTGGCCAGGGCGTTTTCTACAAAAGTTGGGAAGGGCTCTTCCGCTTCGGGAATACTGAGCTGGCCTTGCGGAATCAGCTCGATGCCCAGGGGCAGCAGCAGTGCGCCCAGTTCCTTGAGCTTCTTGGCGTTGTTTGATGCAAGAACGAGCTGTTTCATGTCTTAAGCTTTGATGGCTTGCGTTTGGGCTGCCACCAGCTCACGAATGCCGGCGTCGGCCAGATCGACCAGTTGATTGAGCTCCTGGCGGCTGAATGGTGTGCCTTCAGCGGTGCCCTGAATTTCCACGATGCCGCCGCTACCCGTCATGATGACGTTCATGTCGGTGTCGCAATTCGAATCCTCGGCGTAATCCAGATCCAGCACCGGTTGCCCATCGACGATGCCGACCGAAATGGCGGCGACGTGATCACGGATCGGGTTGGCCGGCAGCGTACCTTCGGCCACCAGCTTGGCGCAGGCATCATGCAGCGCCACCCAGGCGCCGGTGATGGCCGCACAGCGGGTGCCGCCATCGGCCTGCAGCACGTCGCAATCCAGGGTGATCTGGCGTTCGCCCAGCGCTGTAAGGTCAGTCACGGCACGCAGACTGCGGCCGATGAGGCGCTGGATTTCCTGGGTGCGACCGGTTTGTTTGCCTTTGGCCGCCTCACGCGCAGAGCGTGTATGGGTGGCGCGCGGCAACATCCCATATTCGGCAGTCACCCAGCCCTGCCCTTTGCCGCGCAGGAACGGCGGCACCGAGGTTTCTACGCTGGCGGTACACAGCACGCGGGTCTGTCCGACCTGAATCAGTACCGAACCTTCGGCATGGGCGGTGTAGCCGCGAGTCAGGGAAAGCGGGCGTAATTCATCAGATTGTCGTTGGCTCGGGCGCATGGCGGTTCCTATCGTTTAAACTCGTCGGCATTGTACGATTTTCCAACCGAATTCAGTGATTCAGGATTGCCGCATGATTGCCAGTATGACCGGCTTCGCCGCCATGACCCGACCGATAACCGGCGGGACGCTCACCTTTGATATCAAAAGCGTTAATTCGCGCTTTCTCGACTTGGTTTTCCGATTCCCGGATGAGCTGCGCGAGCTCGAGATGCCGCTGCGTGAACTGTTAAGTAAACAATTGGCGCGGGGCAAGGTGGAGTGTCGGGCCGGTTGGTCCCTTGCGGCCGGAGATTCGACAGAAACGCTGGATACGGAACGCATGCAGTCGCTGTTGCGCTTGTCTCAAGAGGTCCAGTCGATGTTCCCAGACGGTCGCGGGTTGAGCACATCGGATGTGTTGCGCTGGCCGGGTGTGGTGCGTACGGTTGCGCTGGATTGGGCGGCGCTGCTGCCCGAGTATCAACGTATGGCCGCGGAAGCCGTGGCCGGTTTGAAGGAAGCGCGTCAGCGCGAGGGTGAGCGCCTAGCGGGCCTGATCAGGGAGCGAACGGCGGCCATGCGTGAACTCGTCGCCCGTGCCGAACCGCTCATTCCGGCGGCGCAGCAGGCTTTTGCGGATAAGGCGCGTGCCAAATTACTGGAAGTCATGGGCGGCGCTGAGGATGAGCGGATTCGTCAGGAGCTAACCTTGTACGCGGTGCGCACGGATGTGGCCGAAGAGCTTGGCCGCTTGAAGGTGCATCTGGATGAAGTCGATCGTGTCATATCAACGGCGGGCCAGGCCGGTAAACGTCTGGACTTTCTAATGCAGGAGCTCAATCGGGAAGCCAATACCCTGGGTTCCAAGTCGGTCAGTAGCGAAGTCTCCGCCATCGCCATGGAGCTGAAGCTGCTGATCGAGCAGATTAGAGAACAAGTGCAAAATATCGAATGAATTGAGATAGGCAAAACACAATGACCCAGATGACCCAACCTGTCGGCCCCGGCAGCCTGTTTGTGATTGCTGCCCCGTCGGGTGCTGGCAAAACGACCCTGACACGTATGGCGTTGGCGCAGAATCCGCGCCTGGCCTTGTCGATTTCAACGACAACTCGCGCCCCTCGCCCCGGTGAAGAAAATGGTGTGCACTACCACTTTGTATCGGTCGAAACCTTCAAGCAGATGCAAGCCGCAGGCGACTTTCTGGAGTCGGCCGAGGTACATGGCAATTTTTACGGCACCAGCCGCCAGGGGATTGAATCGCTCCTTGCTGCTGATCGCGATGTGATTCTAGAAATCGACTGGCAGGGGGCGCAGCAGGTGCGCCGCGTCTACCCCGGGTCCGTGGGTGTATTTATCGTCCCCCCCTCGTTTGATGTCCTGGAGACCCGTCTGCAGGGTCGTGGGCAGGACTCGGCCGAGGTGATTGCACGCCGGGTGGCCAATGCCCGGGAGGAATTGCAGCATCTGAACGAGTTTCCCTACGTTATAATTAACGAAAATCTGGATGAAGCGCTTGCCGAACTGCTGGCGGTTTTTGCGGCAGCACGTGTACGACTGGTTAACCAGTCGCAACGATGTGCGGCACTGATGGCTTCCTATCTCCATCGCTAATTTGAACGGAAAACACCATGGCACGTATTACTGTTGATGATTGCCTGCATCGCATCCCTAACCGTTTTCAGATGACGTTGGCTGCGACGTATCGCGCCCGCCAGCTGGCTAATGGCGCTACGGCTCATGTCGAAGCCGAGCGTGACAAACCGACGGTCATCGCTTTGCGCGAAATTGCCGAAGGCTTGGTGGGTGCCGAAGTTCTGAATCGTCCTCAGGCTTGAGTGAATGAATTAGGCGGAAGATTGAGGGCACATCATGAACACGGAAGCGCGTGCCCCGCTCAACCCCGACATTCCGCCTGATCTGCCGCCGGCCCTGGGGCCGGATGACCCAGCTTACCGGGTTTTTATAGACAGTCTTGATTATCTATCTGCCCAGGATCTGGGGCGGGTAGAGGAGGCGTTCGCGTTTAGCGAACGCTGTCATCGGGGGCAGTATCGCACTTCGGGCGAGCCTTATATTACGCACCCCCTTGCTGTGGCAGGCGCGCTTGCGGAATGGAAGATGGATGCCGTTGCCATTATGGCGGCATTGCTCCATGACACCATTGAAGACACTGGGGTTACCAAGGAAGAGTTAGCCCAGAAGTTTGGCAAACCTGTGGCCGAGCTTGTGGAAGGTTTGTCCAAGCTCGATCGGTTGGAGTTCGCCAGTCAGCATGAGGCGCAGGCGGAAAATTTCCGCAAGATGCTGTTGGCCATGGCGCGCGATATCCGGGTCATTTTGATCAAGCTGACAGATCGTTTGCACAACATGCAGACACTGGGGGCAATGCGCCCGGACAAGCGCCGTCGCATTGCCCGTGAGACGTTGGAGATTTACGCGCCGATTGCCAATCGTCTGGGGTTGAATACCCTGTTTCGAGAGCTGCAGGATCTGGCCTTCCAGAATATCTACCCGCATCGTTACGAGGTACTAGCGCGTGCGGTGAAGTCGGTGCGAGGCAACCGCAAAGAGATGGTGCAGCGGATCCTGACGAGCCTGTCGGACAAGCTGGCGGAGTCGGGCGTGACGGCTGAGGTCTTCGGCCGTCAAAAAACCCTGTACTCGATTTACCGGAAGATGATTGAAAAGCATCTGTCTTTTTCGCAGGTGCTCGATCTCTACGGATTTCGCGTGGTCGTCGAGAATGACGCCAGCTGTTATCTGGCGTTGGGTGCCTTGCATGCGCTTTACAAACCTTTGCCCGGCAAGTTCAAGGACTATCTGGCTATTCCCAAGGTTAACGGTTATCAGTCGTTGCACACGACGTTGATTGGTCCGTACGGTACACCGATAGAAATCCAGATTCGCACGCGCGATATGCACCGCCTCGCACAGGAAGGTGTTGCTTCGCACTGGTTGTACAAAGAGTCCGGCAAGTTCTCTGATGATCTGCATCACAAAACGACCAAGTGGCTGGAGTCGCTGGTCGAGATGCAGTCGATGAGTGGCGACTCGTCCGAGTTCTATGAGCACGCAAAAGTAGATCTGTTCCCGGATGAAGTGTTTGTCTTTACGCCGAACGGCAAGATTCTGACACTACCCCGAGGTGCAACGGCCGTGGATTTTGCCTATGCGGTTCATACCGACATTGGCAATCGTTGCGTGGCCGCACGGATCAACCGTGAATTTGCGCCGTTGCGCACCGAATTGCAGAATGGTGACCAGATCGAAATCGTGACGGCGGTGATTCCGAATCCGAATCCAGCTTGGTTGAAGTTTGTGAAGTCCGGCCGTACACGCAGCAAGATTCGTCACTTCCTGCGCTCGGCGCATCATGAATCTTCTGCCGCATTGGGTAAGCGTATGCTTTCGAGTGAGTTGGCCCGCTATGGTCAGCGACTGCAGGATGTACCGGTGGCTGGTTGGGGGCGCGTGCTTGATCGTTCGGGTGCCCAGGCCGAAGGCCATATCCTGAGTCAGATCGGTACGGGGCAGCGCCCGGCGGGCGATGTGGTGGTGGAATTGCTCGGTCTGGATCCAGCCAAGGCATTGCCAACGGCGGCAAGTGCGCCGGTACTGATTAACGGCTCGGACGGTGTCGCCGTACATCTGTCGACGTGTTGCCAACCGATTCCTGGGGATCCGATAGTCGGTTCTCTGGATGCAACGCGTGGCCTCGTGGTGCACACGCATGATTGTTTGCGTATCCGGCGCCATCTCGGCCAAGATGCGCAGAAATGGGTGGATGTCGAATGGGCGCCGGAAATCAACAGCCAGTTTGATGTGCGAATTCGCGTCGAGATCCGGAATCAGCGGGGTGTGCTTGCCAAGATATCGGCGGCGATTGCAGAAGCCGATTCCAACATTGTGCATATCAGCATGGATGATGCAGGCGGTATGTATACGACACTGTTCTTCACGTTGCAGGTTCGCGATCGTAAACACCTAGCCCATGTGATGCGCGGTGTGCGGCATATTCCCGAAGTGTCACGTATTTCTCGTATCCGGGATAGCGAAGAGCGGGCAGCATGAAAGTCATCGTGATTGGTGCGGGCGTTGTCGGAACAACAACGGCCTGGTATCTGTCGCAGGCTGGTCATGAAGTCACCGTTATTGATCGGCAGCCGGGGGTCGGCCAGGAAACCAGCTTTGCCAATGGGGGTCAGATTTCCGTATCCCATGCAGAGCCTTGGGCGAATCCCGGCGCGATCGGAAAAATTCTGCGCTGGATGGGGCGCGAAGATGCACCCCTGTTATTCCGTTGGCGTTTGGATCCGGAGCTCTTCCGCTGGGGGTTGCGTTTTATGGGTGAATGTACGGCCAGCCGGACACGTACAAACATTCGGGCTATCGTTAACCTCGCTATATACAGCCGGAGCTGTTTGCAGCAGCTGCGTGCAGACACCGGGCTGCAATATGATCAGCTCACCCGGGGCATTCTCCATTTTTATACGGATGAGCGCGAGTATCAGAATGCGGCCATGGCGGCGGCGGTGATGCGGGATCATGGCCTGGATCGTCGGCCGGTGGATGCAGCGGAATGCGTCCGTATCGAGCCCGCACTGGCCGATGCGCGCAGCATGATCGTGGGTGGCCATTTCACGCCATCCGATGAGTCCGGTGATGCGCACAAATTTACGCAGCATCTGGCTGCACTGGCAGGTGAACGGGGTGTCCGTTTCATGACAGGTACGCCCGTTGTTCGTTTGCGCGGCGATGCTTCACGTATCGAAAGCGTCGAGCTTTATAACGGTGAGCAGCTGCAGGCAGATACCTTTGTCGTGGCCTGCGGCAGCTTCAGCAATGGTTTGTTAGCACCACTCGGTCTGGCCGTTCCTATCTATCCGGCCAAGGGGTATTCCGCAACATTCACGCTGGCTGAAGGCGAGTGCTTTGCGCCGACCGTCAGCCTGACCGATGATGGTAGAAAGATTGTGTTTTCTCGGTTGGGCAATCGGTTGCGTGTTGCGGGTACGGCCGAAATGAACGGTTACGGCATGGGGCTCAACCCCGTGCGCTGTGCGGCGATTGCCGAACGTACCCGACAGATTTTTCCGCATCTCCGCACGATCGGTGCACCGGCATATTGGACGGGGTTGCGTCCGGCAACACCGTCGAACGTGCCGCTGATTGGGCATGCACAGCCGTCGAATCTGTTCCTCAATACAGGTCATGGGACATTGGGCTGGACGATGGCCTGTGGCTCGGGCAAGGCGCTGGCAGACATCGTCTCGGGGCGTCGGCCGGAGACCGATTTCCCCTTTCTGTATCGCTACTAGGTGACCCCTGCCATGTCAGAACAGACACTGACCTGGATCGATACACACGTTCACTGGGACGCGCCAGAATTCGATCTGGATCGTGATGCAGCGTTGGTGCGAGCGCGGGCTGCTGGCGTTGTGTGCTGTATCAATCCTTCGGTGACCGCCGCAGGCTTTGATGCGATCCGGGCCTTGGCCGTGGCTTCAGCACAACGATCAGATTGGCCGTGCATTCTGCCCGCATACGGGATACATCCGCTCTACGTGATGGAAAGCCAGCAACAGGATCTTGATTTGCTGGAACGGATGCTGCGGGAAGCGAGGCCGGTGGCGGTTGGCGAGATCGGCCTGGATCGCTATGTAGGGGCGCCGGATTTCAAATCGCAGTGCACCTTGTTTGAAGCGCAACTGCATCTCGCTGCAACCTATGCGTTACCCGTGGTACTGCACGTCCGACATGCCGTTGAAGATGTGATTCAGCGGCTCAAACGCGTGCAGGGGCGTGCGCAACGCATTCCCGGTGGTGTTGCACATGCTTTCAACGGAAGCCGTGAACAGGCAGAGCAGTTGATCCAGATGGGCTTTCTTCTGGGCTTTGGTGGCAGTTGCACTTATGAAGGCGCGTCACGTATTCGCACACTGCTCCGGACATTACCGCTTTCTGCCCTGGTGTTGGAGACGGATGCGCCGGATATGGCACCCGCCTGGGGACGTGGTCAGCGCAATGAGTCATCCCAGCTCGTACCCATTGCCGAAACCGTTGCGATGTTGAGAGAAATGCCATTGGCCGAATTGTCGAGCGCGACTCGGGAGAACGTTGCACGAATTTTTGTGACAGACCAGGATGGTGCACACACACAATCAGTTGGTTTGTGAACAGGCAGGGGCAACGCCTTGTTGGGAAAGGCGTTTTTTCGAGGGGGCAATGTCGGTAGCATCACGGTTTTGGTGCGAGGCCAAACAGGCCATCACGCTGAAACGGCCAGCTGACAAGGCTTACAGAGCGCTTACCAGGAAAAAATTCATGAAAACACTTGTAAAAACCCCCAGAAATCAGGGCATAATGGTTTCACGCGATCAGCTCATGTGTGGCTGGTCCTACCGATTTTGTACAAACCATTGGGAGACACCCTTATGAATAAAGCTGAACTGATTGAAGTTATCGCTAAAGATGCCAAGCTGAGCAAGGCCGCTGCACAAGCCGCTCTGGACGCTACGGTTGCTGCCGTTGTTAAGGCTGTTACCAAGGGTGACTCGGTGAGCCTGGTTGGTTTCGGTTCGTTCTCGAGCGGCAAGCGTGCTGCTCGTACCGGCCGTAACCCGCAAACCGGCGAAACCATCAAGATCCCGGCTGCCAAGACCGTTAAGTTCTCGGCCGGTAAGGCATTCAAGGATGCCGTGAACAAGCGTAAGTAATCGCGCCTTTCACGCAGAAAAACGGCTCGCTTAGGCGGGCCGTTTTTTATTGCGGCGCACTTTGCGTTTCGTCACACAAAAGAGGAAAATCACCGATTCGTTTGTGTTTTCTCATTGTTGAAACACAGCTGTTCGTTTAATCCACCCGGACATTTAAGCATCGGGTGAAGTTGGAGCCTGCCATGCAGAAGGACCTGCGCGAAGCCGCGCTGGAGTACCATCGTTTTCCGACCCACGGAAAGATCTCTGTCACGCCCACCAAGGGCTTAACTAACCAGCGTGATCTGGCGTTGGCCTACTCTCCGGGTGTGGCTTATGCCTGTGAAGAGATTGAATCCAATCCGGATGAAGCCGATACGCTGACAGCGCGTGGCAACCTCGTCGGTGTGGTGACTAACGGTACAGCGGTTCTCGGGCTTGGTAACATCGGCCCGCTGGCATCGAAGCCGGTCATGGAGGGTAAGGGCTGTCTGTTCAAGAAGTTTGCCGGCATTGATGTATTCGATATCGAGCTGGCAGAAAACGATCCGGACAAATTGATTGACATGATTGCTGCGCTGGAGCCCACGCTCGGCGGTATCAATCTGGAAGATATCAAAGCGCCGGAATGTTTCTACATCGAGCGCGAGCTGAAGAAGCGGATGAAAATCCCTGTCTTCCACGATGATCAACACGGCACGGCCATTATCTCGGCCTCGGCGCTGATCAATGGCCTCAAGGTCATTAAGAAAAATATCGGCCAGGTACGTGTTGTCGTCTCGGGTGCCGGTGCGGCAGCCATTGCCTGTCTGGATCTCTGGTGCGAGATCGGCGTCAAGCGTGAAAACATTACGGTGTGCGATTCGAAGGGTGTGATCTACGTGGGCCGTGAAGAAAACATGGAGCCCACCAAAGCCAAGTATGCGCAGCAAACCGAAGCGCGCACCCTGAAGGATGCGCTGGTGGGTGCCGATGTATTCCTCGGCCTGTCGGCTGGCGGTGCGCTCAAAGCGGAGTGGCTGCCGCCGATGAACGAAAATCCGCTGATCTTTGCCTTGGCCAATCCGACACCGGAAATCATGCCGGAAGAGGCGCGCAAAGTGCGCCCGGACGCCATCATCGCCACAGGTCGTTCGGATTATCCCAACCAGGTTAATAACGTTCTGTGCTTCCCCTTCATTTTCCGTGGTGCGCTCGATGTCGGGGCGACAACCATTACGGAAGAGATGAAGCTGGCCTGTGTGTATGCCATTGCTGAATTGGCTGAAGTGGAAGTCTCCGATGAAGTGGCCATGGCCTATGCCGGACACAACCTGCAGTTTGGCCCGGAATATCTGATTCCCAAGCCCTTTGATCCACGTCTGATTACGCGAATTGCGCCAGCAGTGGCTCGCGCTGCCGTCAGTTCGGGCGTGGCTCGTAGGCCGATTGCCGACATGGATGCCTACATCGAGCGTCTCAAAGAATTTGTGTATCACACGGGTATCGGCATGCGTGCCGTGTTTGTTGCCTGCAAAGAAGGCCCGCGTCAGCGCATTATCTTGGCAGAAGGTGAAGACGAACGCGTCTTGCGCGCGACTCAGATCATTCTCGAAGAGCAGCTGGCGACACCGATTCTGATTGGTCGCCCGGCTGTGGTCGAGAAACGTCTGCAACGCGCCGGTCTGCGTATTAAACCGGGTGTGGATTTCGAACTGGTTAATCCGGAAAACGATCCGCGTTATCGCGATTGCTGGACGGCCTATCACAAGCTGATGGCACGTCGTGGCGTTACGCCTGCGGTTGCCAAGTCGGCCATGCGTCGTGACACCACGTTGATGGGTGCCATGCTCATGAAGCTGGGTCACGCCGATGGCATGATCTGCGGTGTGTTGGGTCAATACGCCGATCACCTTGGCGTTGTGAACGATGTCATTGGTAAGCGTAGTGGTGTGGGCGTATTTGCCGCCATGAACTACCTGATGCTGCCGGGGCGCTCCTTGTTTATTGCGGATACGCACGTTAATGAAAATCCGAATGCCGAACAGGTGGCCGAGATCGCCATGCTGGCAGCGGATGAAGTGAAGCGTTTCGGTGTGCACCCGAAGGTTGCACTGCTGTCGCACTCCAACTTTGGCTCATCCTCCTCGGAATCGGCACTCAAGATGAGCCGTGCGGCCGCGTTGCTGCCAGCCCTATCTTCGGGCGAAATGGACGTCGATGGTGAAATGCATGGTGATTCGGCGCTGTCCGAAGAAATCCGTTTGAGCGCCTATCCGGATTCCGCCCTCAAGGGTGAGGCCAACGTGCTCATCATGCCAAATCTGGATGCGGCGAACATCTCGTACAATCTGATCAAGATGATTGGTGGTTCGGGTGTGACCATCGGCCCGATTTTGCTGGGTGCCGCGCACCCTGTGCATATCCTGACATCGTCTTCGACCGTGCGCCGTGTGGTCAATATGACAGCCATGGCCGTCATGGACGCTTTGACGGCTAAACGCTGATCGCTTGCTGTAAATGGCCAGAGAGCATACAGTTAACTAATACCGTTTTAGACGGTTTGCAAACCCAAGGAGAAACTCCGTGAAAAAAACGTTCATCATGGCTTCGGCCGCCATCGTTTCTGCAACTGCATTTGCTGCGCCGACCGCACCGACGGTCAAGTTCATCAGCACCGAGCAGATCGTGGCCATGTGTAAGAACAAGAGCAACCCACAGGATCAAGGCTACTGCGGTGGTTTTGGTCAGGGTGTTTATGACGGTTATCTGCAGATGGTTAACCCGAAGAAGATGCGCCAGACAATCTGCATCCCTCAGGATGCCAAGGATCCTGGTATTGTTGATGCATTCATCAAGTGGACTGAAACCAATCCGAAGTACAACAGCAAACCGGCATCAGAGGCTGTGTTGCACTTCCTGGATGAGCGTTATCCCTGCAAGAAATAATTTCGGAGCATCATCGTGACTAAAACTCTGATTGCAGTACCGCTGGCTGCGGCGCTTCTCGTGGGTTGTTCAGGCATGAGCAACACCCAGCAAAAGATGCTGTCGGGCGGTGCGATTGGCGCGGCAGCTGGTGCAGGTATCACAGCCATTGCTGGCGGCAACCCGATCTGGGGTGCGATTGGCGGTGCCGCTGTTGGTACGGCTGGCGGCTATCTGATGTCGAAGTAAACGACAGTCAGAATTTCTAGAAGGAAGCAAAAATGAAAAAGACATTGGTTATTGTCCCCGTGATCGCCGCGTTTCTGACGGGCTGCTCGGGCATGAGCGATACCCAACAACGCACACTATCGGGTGGCGCGATTGGTGCAGCAGCGGGTGCCGGCATTGTAGCGATTGCGGGTGCCAATCCGATCTGGGGTGCGCTCGGCGGTGCGGCGGTGGGGGCCGTAGGTGGTTACGCTTATGACCAGTATGAGAAGAGCAAACAGAAGCAATACAACCAGGGTTACCAAGCCGGCAAGAAGGCGGCTAGCACGAGCAGCGGCAATTGATCTGATTACGTTGTATCCAACAAAAAACGGTGCCCAAGGCACCGTTTTTTGTTGATGGCTATCGCAAGTGCGGCGAATCAACCGTTGCGTGAAACCTGGCTAATGTCACGCACGGCACCGCGATCGGCTGACGTGGCAAAGAGGGCATAAGCTTTCAGCGCTTGAGACACGACACGCTCGCGCGCAACGGGCTTCCAGGCTTTGTCGCCACGGGCTTTCATAGCGGCTTCGCGTGCGGCCAGATCATCTTCGCTCACCGCCAGATGAATCCGACGATTCGGAATATCGATTTCAATCGTGTCGCCGGTTTCGACTAGGCCGATCAAGCCGCCGCTGGCGGCTTCCGGTGAAACGTGACCAATCGAAAGGCCCGACGTTCCGCCCGAGAAACGGCCGTCCGTGAGCAGGGCACAAGCTTTGCCCAGACCGCGCGACTTCAGATACGAGGTCGGGTAGAGCATTTCCTGCATGCCTGGGCCGCCCTGCGGGCCTTCGTAGCGAATCACCACCACATCGTTTTCAACGACTTCGCCCGAGAGAATGCCTTCAACGGCGCTTTCCTGGCTTTCGTAAACGCGGGCCTTGCCGGTGAACTGGAGGATTGACTCATCGACGCCCGCCGTTTTAACGATGCAGCCATTCAGCGCCAGGTTGCCATGCAGCACGGCTAGGCCGCCATCTTGCGAATAGGCGTGGGCACGGTTACGGATACAACCATTTTCACGGTCCGTATCGAGCTCGTCGTAACGACGATCCTGCGAGAAGGCCGTCTGGGTCGGAATACCGCCTGGCGACGCGCGGAACAGCGTCTGGATGCGTTCGTCGGTGGTTCTAGTGATGTCGTACTGGTCGATTGCGGCACCGAGGGTTGGTGCATGCACGGTGGGCGTGTCACGATGAATGACGCCGGCACGATCCAGTTCGGCCAGCAGACCGAGAATGCCGCCGGCGCGATGCACATCTTCGATATGGTACTTATCGGTCATCGGTGCAACTTTGCACAGGCAGGGCACATGTCGCGAGATACGATCGATGTCTTTCATCGTGAAATCGACACCGGCTTCTTGAGCGGCCGCCAGGATATGCAGCACCGTATTGGTTGAACCACCCATCGCCACATCAAGCGCCATCGCATTTTCGAAGGCCTTCTTGTTGGCCACATTACGCGGCAGCACCGAGGCATCATCCTGCTCGTAGTAGCGCTTGCACAGCTCGACGATGCGCTGACCAGCACCGAGGAACAGCGATTTGCGATCCGCATGGGTGGCAACGATTGTGCCGTTACCCGGTAGCGACAGCCCCAGGGCTTCGGTCAGACAGTTCATCGAGTTGGCCGTAAACATACCCGAGCAGGAGCCGCAGGTCGGGCAGGCCGAACGCTCGACCGCGTCGACTTCTTCATCCGAGCAATGGCTATCAGCCGCTTTGACCATAGCATCCACCAGATCCAGCGAAATCACCTTGCCAGCAATCTTGACCTTGCCCGCTTCCATCGGCCCGCCCGAGACAAAAATCGCCGGAATGTTCAAACGCAGCGCCGCCATCAGCATGCCCGGCGTGATCTTGTCACAGTTGGAAATACACACCAGCGCATCGGCGCAGTGGGCATTGGCCATGTATTCCACCGAGTCAGCAATCAGCTCGCGCGACGGCAGAGAGTACAGCATCCCGCCGTGGCCCATGGCGATACCGTCATCAACGGCAATCGTATTGAACTCTTTGGCCACGCCGCCCGCCGCTTCAATCTCACGGGCAACCAGTTGGCCGAGGTCCTTTAGATGCACGTGACCCGGCACAAATTGGGTAAACGAGTTCACCACGGCAATGATCGGTTTACCAAAGTCACCGTCTTTCATACCGGTAGCACGCCAGAGGGAGCGGGCACCCGCCATGTTGCGGCCATGGGTGGAAGTTCGGGAACGATAGTGCGGCATAGCAGATCCTTAAAACCTGAAAACGTTTGGGTGGTCGATCAGATGTGATCGGTGATTGACCTATAATTTCGTTATTCTATCGCCCCCGCAGGATTTCATGACGCCCTTGATGCACCCCCAGTTTGATCCCGTAGCATTGAGCATTGGCCCGCTGTCGATCCATTGGTATGGATTGATGTATCTATTGGCCTTTTTGCTCTTTGTGGTCATGGGGCGAATCCACGCCAAACAGCTGCCACAGGCGGGTTGGACCAATCAGGCTATTGATGACCTGTTGTTCTATGGGGCATTGGGTGTCGTCCTTGGCGGACGTCTAGGTTATATCCTGTTCTATAAGCCCAGCTATTACTTGGATCACCCCCTGGAAATTTTTGCCCTCTGGCAAGGCGGTATGTCCTTCCACGGTGGTTTGCTGGGTGTGCTGGTGGCGATGGGGCTTTACGGCCGCAAACACGGTCGCAGCTTCTTTGAAGTCACTGACTTTATTGCACCCTTGGTGCCGCTGGGCCTCGCCGCCGGTCGTATGGGTAACTTCATTAACGGCGAACTCGTGGGTCGGATTACGGATGTGCCCTGGGCGATGATCTTTCCGCGCACCGATTATTTCCCACGTCATCCCTCGCAGCTGTACCAGTTTGCCTGTGAAGGCCTGTTGCTCTTTGCGTTGCTCTGGTGGTATGCGTCAAAGCCGCGCCCGCGGGCTGCCGTATCTGCCATCTTTCTTATGGGCTATGGGGTTGCCCGCTTTGTGGCCGAATTCGGCCGCGAACCGGATGATTTTCTTGGGTTGCTGTTCGGCAACCTCTCGATGGGCCAATGGCTCAGCCTACCCATGATTCTCGCTGGTGTCGCGATGTATCGCTACAGCCAGCGCCAACCTGTTTGATGACTAGGAGTAATACGATGACACGTCCGTTCAAGATTCTCGGCGTACAGCAAATCGCCATTGGTGGCCCTTCGAAAGAAAAGCTGCGTACCCTGTGGGTCGATATGCTGGGCCTGGAAATCACCGGTAACTTTGTTTCCGAGCGTGAGAACGTCGATGAAGACATCACCGCTATGGGCAAAGGCCCGTTCAAGGTCGAAGTTGATCTGATGCAACCGCTCGACCCGGAAAAGAAACCGGCTGTTCATGCCACACCGCTCAACCACATTGGCCTGTGGGTGGATAACCTGCCAGTCGCTGTGGATTGGCTGACCAACAATGGGGTGCGTTTCGCACCGGGCGGCATCCGCAAGGGCGCTGCCGGTTACGACATCACCTTCATGCATCCGAAGGCCAATGATGAATTTCCAATCGCCGGCGAAGGTGTGCTGATCGAGCTGGTGCAGGCGCCGCAGGAAGTAATTGACGCGTTTGCCAAGCTGGCGGGTTGATTCTCATCAATGCTTGGAATAATAAGATATGCGTAGGAAACAGTATATTGCCGTCGTTCACAAAATCTTAATGCCATGGGTTGGTAAGGGGCTCGTTGTCAAAAGTTAACTTAGTGAGCTCTGCCGTATTTCCACGAGAGAAAGCAGCGCATCATAGATGCGCTGTCGTTCTATGCTCAATTTAAAGGCTGTGATCACGGTGTCATCGAATGCCTGACGGTCGGATTGCTCCAGCTCATCTGCTATATCGAGAATGTCTCGTTGCAACAACGGCGTAAAGGCTTCCTTGATCGAAGCGATGCCCTCCGGGTCGAGCTGTGCGGGATCTAGGACATGCATGAAATCTTCAATCCGGTCCTTGTTTAGGTCCAGTGCACCTAGGCCGCGCCCGAAACCCATACCTTCGATAATGAACATCGCAATCGTGCTGTTCAGCAGTGCGTGGGCGAGGTCAACATCAACGTCAGCTGCATCAAGGGGTTCCAGCTGAACGAGTCGCTGATCGGCAAAGGCCGGCGGATCGACACGCCCAACGAAAAGCCGGTAACCGTAGCTAATAAACATTACGAGCCCGGTTTGTGCGTCGGCTTTCATCTCGTACCACATGAGGCCACCGGTTTGGAGCTTGGCAATGGTTTCGGGCGTTTCGAAACGTCTGATCCAGCTTAATGCTCCAGTGTGGCCAAGAGCTGTGAGTTCATCTTTTGTGCGCGAGCAGGAAAATGCCTCTTTTGCCGCCGGACACCGAAGCCGCGTGAAATCCGTTGGGCTTTTTGCCAGAGGTTTGATGTAGTCAGGCTCGATGCCGTGACCGGTGGCCGGATAAAACAATTTGTTCATACCGCGGCGCTCGCCTCGACGCACCGTGAAAAGACTCTTGAGCGGCACCAGCGGTAAGTTCTGAATCCAATCGCAATCGACGAATTGTGCATTGCCTCCGAGACCGAGTAGCCTGAAGCGCGCAAGATCCGCTACGCTGACTGATCGGATGGTCATCGTGTCATTTTGCGTCTGCCCCAACTCGATCTGTGCGGCGGCGATTTGGACCGCGTCATCCTCCGCCAGCTCTTCAAGTGGCCTTGTTAGGACGACAAACTTGATGTCGCTGCTAGGCTGGTTGGGGTTGGCCTTCTTTTCCATCAAGATAATATTCGTCACTACTTCGCTGTTCTGGAACCAGCGACCGGCACCGGAGGTGACGACACATTTCAAGTCGTAGTAACGCCCGAGGAGCTTATAGAATTCATCACCCCAGTCGGTTCCTAGCCACGCATTTGTGATGATGACACCGAGACGCCCATCATCAGCGAGTAAGGGGTACAGTGAAAACGGTAGATAGGCTGCGACATCGGCGCGCCGCGTGAAGCGCTCGCCTTCCTCGCCCATCGTTGCCACCACCCGGTCAAGGGCATTCGCGTACTGTTTGCGACCCTTTTGGGCCACGAACGGCAGGTTGCTTGTGATCGCCTGAAACTGCCCAAGCGCTTCCGTGAAGACCGCGCCATTGGTCGGATTGCGGAAGTCGATATTAGTATCAGGAGCCAGCGTGAACGCATCGCGTTGGTAAAGGCGCAACGGCATATTCATTAGTCTTGGCTTTGCGAGCGCGAATGTCGCTATCTGGACGGCTTGCGGGTCTTGATCGCCAGCGAACACGGTAGCCGCCACTCGGTCCGGGGAAACATTCACTGCGAGTTTTTGCTCCATCGCTGCGCGCGCAATCGTCCCACTGCCGCAGCAGGGATCGAGAACCCTGTCATCGACTGTGTTTCTAACGCAGAGGTTTACGAGAAGACGCGCCAGTTCGATAGGGGTCGGGTATTGCCCGCGCAGCTTGCGTACGGCCACTTCCACGGTGGCTTCCAGCACGCTGGATAGCTGGCCCTGATCGACTGATCCGACTCGCAAGTCGGAAAGAAGCCTGTTGAACTGTTTGAGCTGTTCCCAAACGCTATTGGGTATCGTCCCCAACCCAATGCTGTCCGAAAAGATGGTCCAGAAGTTGCAATCTTCCGACAGTTGCTGGAATAGTGCCAGCGCTTCGTCGGGCGTAGTTTCATCACCGATAGTGGCTACGCGTTGGGCGCGAGCGTCCTTTTCGCGCAGGATATGACCAAAGAGGATTTTGCCGATCCAGTTGGAGATAACGGCTTGGGCTAGCACTTGCTCCATTGTGCCGCCTGCATATTCAGCCTGATAGCGATCCCACCACAATATCATTTCGGCACGAAGCGTGCCATCACGTTTTGATGCTTCAATAAGGGCCTCTGCGACCTGGCCAGCGTTTTCCATGATGAGCGCGGTGACACCGCCGCTGCGATAAGCGTCAATGAATTGCCGCCCTTCCAGCGTTCCTCGGCCGAAAAGGTCATTGAGATAAGCGAAGATCGTTTCGGCTAATGTCTCCCAGCGTGTGCGGCTGTGTACCACCGCCGTGCGGGTCGTGATGTCTGCTAGATCGCTCCACGCATGGTTGCGAATAAAGGTGTCTGTGTCGGCGTTGCGGACATAGAGATGTGCGTGGGACACGTTCCATAGCAAGAAACTGTCGAGCCCGAGAGCCCGGGCTTTTGTTTCCGCATTCTCGCGAAATTCGGCATCCTGAATGTCCGTGTCCGGCATCTTTAATTCCCAGCCCTGCAGTATCCGTGCTGTCGTCCTGTCGCCGAAAAGTAATACGTCAGGAAATAGACTGCCACCTTCAGCTTTAACGGTCTGTTCGCCGCCAGCATCTTTGATTGAGCGATTTGCAGCAGTAGCTAAGAATTTTAGATGGCCGATCAGATCGATAGCCCATGATCTCTCGTTGTAGGTAATAACCTTGTCGTTCATGCAGCGCATCCTTCCGCTCTAAGGATTACTGCATTAACATCAACCATGCCTCGCCGATTGGGTTGCCCCGATCTTGCAGCTGGCTGGAGTGCAGAGAATAGGGGCTCAGGTTGCTGCTTCTGGCTGATACTTTCTTCAACTTCGGCGAGACGTGTTCTGGCTACGTTGATGTAATCAATACGCTCTTCTTTGAAGAGGTGTACCTCTTCATTTTTTTCGATACCGATGAATCGCCGCCCTTCAAGGGCTGCTGCCACAAGAAAGCTCCCACTCCCAAAGGTGTTGTCAAGCACAACATCTCCCTCGCCCGTGAACATGCGAATGAGGTAACGCCCTAGGGCGACGGGTTTTTGCGTGGGGTGCCAGACGCGGCCGCCCGCCTCGCTCTCTGCAGTTTTGCAATATAACGTATCAGTTGGAAAGCGCTCGCCGTCACTCCTGACTTGAACCGGTCGAAAGTCGCCGTAGCTCCCGGTATATTGAGCCTTGCGCGTCCCCTTGTCGTAGGGTTCACCCTGTGACATTACCGGTCGATAATTAGGCTGGCTTCCGTAGAATATGCAAATGTCCTCATGTTGCCTTAAAGGCTGACGGCGCGCGTTGAGAAAGTTTGTAGGTTTGCTTTTTACCCATACAAACTTGTAGCGAAACCAGCTTTCATTACTCAGGATCAAGCGAGCAGTGAAGATTCCCTGTGAAGTTAACGCGATCACACCCTTAGGTTTGATGATTCGCCGATATTGCTCCCAGAGCTCATCTAGTGGGATGACGCTATCCCACTTGTTTTGTGTCGTTCCATAGGGGAGGTCGCAGAGAATGAGATCAACAGAAGCGTCTTCCAGCCGCCGCATGACCTCTAAGCAATCGCCTTGGTAGATGTCACCACCTAGATATTTCATGGCACGAATCGCCGTAGCGTTGACAATACCCAACTGGGCTTAGTGTGCAGAGGCGTATTTGTGTGAATAAGCGCTTTGTGATCGGCGTCAAACAGCCTGGCCGTAACGCGGTGAAAATCAGCCATCTTTGAGACCTTAACTGTTTTTCCGCATTTTGCACCACACTCGAACGTGAGGCAATAGATAACACCTGTCCAAACGCTCTCAATTGTTTGATGTGTATGGAAAATATATCCTGATTCTTGTGCTGTCATTCTGGTCCCCGGTGTTATGGAGATCAGTATCCACGATGAGAGTCTCACCAGGTGAGACTCTCATGAAAAAATCAGTTTTTTTGTTTTGGGCACGCTGGCAGTTCTTGCCGCTCAACTACATTGGTTTTGGAGCCGACAATTTGCCGATTTTTGTCGCATGTCCGCCTTTTATAAGACATCTTTGTAGGATTGCTCGACGAGCGCAAATACATCATCCATTTCTGATGCCATTTTCAGATACACACGTCGGTCTAGTGTCCAGTTATATCCTTCAGGGATTTGCTCAACGAGATTTTTGGGGTCAATGTAGCGAATGGGTCTCAGGTGGATCTTGAGACCATTTTTGTTAATGTGGACCTCGGCAAAGTTCTTTGAACGTCGATAAGCAACATACAACGTATTCGGTTTTTCTTCGATGGAATCACCGATCGCTAAAATTCGCTCTCTGAATTGTGCGAATAATTCCCGTGTGTCATCCGAGGCCTTGGCGAGCAAGGTATCTAAAGATGGAATTTTTTCTACAACGTCTGGTTTGCTGGTCAAGCTTGTAAAAGTGCTGGTGCCCAGTTGTGTGCCTTCGGTGATGCCGACGGGCTCCAGCGAGAAGATGCCATTGTCGTAGTATCGATAGCGAAGTAACTCGATGCGTAGCGGCACAACTTCCGCTGTATCAATATCAAATTTACTGAATGATTCTGCGATGCAGACTACACGAGGATTATGCCAATCAAGAGTGAGGCTTTTGCGAATCTCAGCATCTAGATTGTCCTGTATCAACTTCTCAAAGAAACCCGACTTCTGAGATTTTAGCCATTTGAGATACGAAAGTGCTTGGTTGATGACGTTGTCGTTCTGGTTCCGCTTGTACTCAATGATGACTGGTGCACCGCTAGGATCAACGGCTAATGTATCGATGCGTCCGCCAAAAGTCGTGGTGTATTCGCTGGCCAAAAAAGCCATGTCCAACACCTCGCTGAGATTCTCTTCAACGAGCTTTTGGAGCATTTTTTCTTTGTCTAACGGTACAAGATTAAGTTTTTTGAGTCTTGACCCATTGATCTGAAAAATTGGCACGACCAGAACCCCTTGCGCATATTGGATAGTTGCTTGATGCATCATACGCTTGCTTCGGGAATTTTTGCTTCGTGTGCAGCACGGGCTCACGGGAATCCGGTCACCTCCGGGTCTCTGTTCCGAGTGGGGTTGAATAACGAAGGCGTGCTTTCAGTCGGTCCCTTATCAGGGCCATTGCATCAGAGTGCTCGTGGATTCTGGTGTTGCTGGCCGCTACGCTTTCTAAGGTTTTATTTACCTTATCGCAGAGCCACTCGCCATAGTGGTTCTTTGCCTCTGCGGTCCTAATTTTCATGAGTTTTGTCCCGTTCTTATGAAAAAGCCCGGCCTAAGCCGGGCTTTCGTTGGTGCAGGTTCAGATCACTCGAATTCGATGATGATCTGATCCACTGACAGCGATTCGCCAGCGGCGGCCGAAACCTTCTTCACCTTGCCGTCTTGTTCGGCCTTGAGGATGTTTTCCATCTTCATGGCTTCAATGACAGCCAGCTTTTCACCAGCCTTCACATCCTGGCCAGCCGTAACAGCCACTTCGCGCAGCAGACCCGGCATTGGCGAGAGCAAGAACTTCGACATATCCGGTGCTTGCTTCTCCGGCATCATGGCCAACAGCTCGGCAGCGCGGGCGCGCAGCACGGTCAGGTCAGCCTGGGTGCCCCAGTGGAACAGACGGTAGGCCAGCTTATGGCGCTCGACCTGCATGGTGAAGGGTTCGCCGTTGACAGTGCCGGTGAACAGGGATTGGCCCAGCTTCCAATCTGAACGCAGCTTGAGCGTTTCACCCTTGTACACAACGTCGTAACCGCCTTCAGCCGGGATGACGGTGACCAGATGCTGCTCGCCATTACGCATCACAACCCAGTCATCACCCACTTGCAGTTCATGACCCGGTAGCTGACCGGTCACCTTGGCCGCACGGTCGATGTAGCGACGATGTACGAAAGCAGCCACCGACATCAGCAGTGCCGGATCATCGTGCGGTACGTCGCTGGCGTTGAAGCCCTTCGGGTACTCTTCTGCGATGAAAGCGGTGGTGAACTTGCCAGCCTGGAAACGCGGGTGTTGCATCAGCGCTGCCTGGAACGGAATGTTCGAAGAGATACCGCGGATGACGAAGCTGTTCAGGCCATCGCGCATGCGCTCGATGGCTTGTTCGCGCGTGGCACCGTGCACGATCAGTTTGGCGATCATCGAGTCGTAGAACATCGAGATTTCGCCGCCTTCGTACACACCGGTATCGACGCGCACCTGGCCCGCAACTTCTTCCGGCGGGGAAAACTTCACCAGACGACCCGTTGACGGCAGGAAGCCGCGGAACGGGTCTTCGGCATTGATACGACATTCCATCGACCAGCCGTTGAGTTGTACGTCTTCCTGTTTGAACGACAGCTTTTCGCCAGCAGCGACGCGGATCATCTGCTCAACCAGATCCAGACCGGTGATCAGTTCAGTGACCGGGTGCTCCACCTGCAGACGAGTGTTCATTTCGAGGAAGTAGAACGACTTGTCCTTGCCGACCACGAACTCCACCGTACCGGCCGACTGGTATTGCACCGCCTTGGCCAGCGCCACGGCCTGTTCGCCCATGGCTTTACGAGTGGCGGGGTCGATGAAGGGCGACGGCGCTTCTTCAATCACCTTCTGGTGACGACGTTGAATCGAGCAATCCCGCTCGTTCAGATACACCACGTTGCCGTGTGAATCGCCCAGCACCTGGATTTCGATGTGGCGCGGTTCTTCAACAAACTTTTCGATGAAGACGCGGTCATCACCGAAGGCGTTCTTGGCTTCGTTCTTACACGAGGCAAAACCTTCGTAGGCTTCCTTGTCGTCGAATGCGACGCGCAGGCCCTTGCCGCCACCGCCAGCCGAGGCCTTGATCATCACTGGGTAACCGATACCCTTGGCGATTTCGACGGCTTGTTCCGGGGTGTCGATCGGATCGTTGTAACCCGGAATGGTGTTGACCTTGGCAGCATTGGCCAGCTTCTTCGAGGCGATCTTGTCACCCATCGATTCCAGCGCGTACACCTTCGGGCCGATGAAAACGATGCCGTTGGCTTCGAGTTGCTTACCGAACTCGGCGTTTTCCGAAAGGAAGCCGTAACCGGGGTGTACCGCTTCAGCGCCGGTCTGTTTACAGGCGGCAATGATTTTGTCGATGACCAGATACGATTCTTTCGAGGCGGCCGGGCCAATGCAGACGGCTTCGTCAGCCAGTTCTACGTGACGTGCCGAGGCATCCGCTTCCGAATACACGGCAACCGTCTTGATGCCCATCTTGCGGGCAGTTTTGATAACGCGACAGGCGATTTCGCCGCGGTTAGCGATCAGAATTTTCTTGAACATAATTGGATTCTCCCGGGCGATCAAAGAGGGATGTTGCCGTGCTTGCGCCACGGGTTGGTGATGTCTTTGTCCTTCAACATAGCCAGCGAGCGGCAGATGCGCTTGCGGGTCTCGTTTGGCATGATCACGTCATCGATAAAGCCACGTGCGCCAGCCACGAACGGGTTGGCAAACTTGGACTTGTATTCGGCTTCGCGCTCGGCCAGCTTGGCCGGATCGTTCTTCTCTTCGCGGAAGATGATTTCCACGGCACCCTTCGGACCCATCACGGCGATTTCTGCTGATGGCCAGGCGAAGTTGACATCGCCACGCAGGTGCTTCGAGCTCATCACGTCGTAGGCGCCGCCGTAAGCCTTACGGGTAATGACGGTGACCTTCGGCACGGTACATTCGGCATAGGCGTAGAGCAGCTTGGCGCCGTGCTTGATGATGCCGCCGTATTCCTGCGAGGTGCCCGGCATGAAGCCCGGGACGTCAACGAACGTGACGACTGGAATATTGAAGGCATCACAGAAACGGACAAAGCGGGCAGCCTTAATCGAGGACTTGATGTCCAGGCAGCCTGCCAGCACCAGTGGTTGGTTGGCGACGATGCCGACGGTGCGACCTTCCATGCGGCCGAAGCCGACGATGATGTTCTTGGCGTAATCCGGCTGGATTTCGAAGAAGTCACAGTCATCCACGGTCTTGATGATCAGTTCCTTCATGTCGTACGGCTGGTTCGGGTTAGCCGGCACCAAGGTGTCGAGCGAGAAATCCAGACGATCGGCGCTATCCAGCGTCGGTTGCACCGGGGGCTTTTCCTTATTGCTCGACGGCAGGAAATTGATCAGACGGCGCAGCATCATCAATGCTTCGACATCGTTTTCAAAGGCCAGATCAGCCACACCCGACTTGCTGGTGTGGGTCACAGCGCCACCCAGTTCTTCAGCGGTCACTTCTTCGTGGGTCACGGTCTTCACGACGTCCGGACCGGTCACGAACATGTACGAGCTATCTTTGACCATGAAAATGAAATCGGTCATCGACGGGGAATAAACAGCGCCACCGGCACACGGGCCCATGATCATCGAGATCTGCGGGATCACGCCCGACGCCATGACGTTACGCTGGAAGACTTCCGCGTAGCCACCCAGTGCAGCAACGCCTTCCTGAATACGGGCGCCGCCCGAGTCATTGAGGCCGATCACCGGTGCGCCAACTTTCATGGCTTGATCCATGATCTTGCAGATCTTCTCTGCATGCGTTTCCGACAGCGAGCCGCCCAGCACCGTAAAGTCTTGCGAGAACACGAAGACCAGACGGCCGTTAACGGTACCGTAACCGGTCACCACGCCATCACCCGGCAGAGATTGTTTCTCCATGCCGAAGTCGGTGCAGCGGTGTTCTTTGAACATATCCCATTCTTCGAACGAATCCGGATCAAGGAACAGTTCGATGCGTTCGCGGGCGGTCAGTTTGCCCTTGGCATGTTGCGCATCGATGCGCTTCTGTCCGCCGCCCAGACGCGCCTGTTCGCGCTTCTGTTCGAGCTGATGGATGATGTCTTGCATAGTGGGACTCCTTAGGTGATATCCGGAATTAGTTGCCTAGACCAGT
>JACCDN011136195.1_pt1 | contig 24171 bp, 21 predicted proteins | sample 7441691 | NCBI WGS metagenome assembly JACCDN01 (sample SAMN15323439, study PRJNA562643) | freshwater metagenome | isolation source: river surface water | place: USA:Blue River Watershed | collected 2017-08-16 | reverse complement strand
TAGTTAAAAATTCCAAAAGCGAGTGTAACCAACTCCTGCCAACATCTGCACCTGATATTCTAATGTTAAATTTTTAAAGATCTATTAACTTTTATCACTTATTTGGATAAAAGTGTCCGGTATTGAGGTGCTGCTTACTTGGTTTAAATTTAATTATAATGTGTGATGCCAATTATTAAATAGAGAAATTTTTCCTTATAAGGTTAAGACTTAAATGTAATTTTCAAATTGAAATAGAAAACCCTATTAAAGACCTATTCTTAGAAAATGCTGTTATTAAATTGTTTGATTGATTTTTAACTATTTCTGTGGGAATATTCTTTAGTTACGGAGAAAGTAATTATATGGAAAAATTTAAGGCTGGACAAAATTCCAGCCTTTATAAAAACGGTTTTCAGATTTAGCTAAGGGTGCTATGCTTCCTTTTTGAGTATCACTACTGTGCCAATAGCAAAGAGGAGCAGGGTAGGGATCGTAGCTGATAAAATAGCATTCCAGTTAAATAATACTGCCATAAACCCTACCAGTTTATTGGTGAAGAAAAATGCCACGCCGATTAATATACCCATAAATAGTTTTGTGCTTAAGTTGATATTACGGCCATTATTGGGAATAAACCCAACTGCGATGAAAGCCATAGAAATGCATGCAATTGGGTATAATAACTTATTCCATAACGCAATTTCATGGCGATTAGTAGACTGGTTATTATTCTGTAAGTGATGAATATACTTAATTAGGCCAAATGCCGGCATATCTTCAGGCGAAATTACCAATACATTAAAATAGCTAGGGTCGATGGTAGAATGCCAAACATATTTATTCGGATGGCTAATTTGGATATTCTGCCCCCCATAAGTATAGACTGTTACATCAGACAATTGCCAGGAGTGGTGGCTAAGATCATATTCGCCGTCGCCGGCGATTATATATTTTTGCAATACCTGTGAATTGTCATAAGCAAAGATTTCAATACTTTTTATTGAGTCACTATTATTCGGATCGATTCGTTTAATATTGATAATATTATGTTCCCCATCTTTACTCCAAATACCAGAGGATAATTCAGTTGAAACTCGCTCATCTAGCTTATTTAATTTATAAACTTTGGCAAAATGGCTAGCTTCAGGAGCAATAATTTCCCCAACTGTAAAAGTAATTGCGGCAAATATTACCCCGAACACGGCGAGCACTTTTGTAATGTCAGTTAATGAGACACCTGAGGTCCGCATAATGGCATATTCTGAATTTTTGACTAAGCCTAGCATCGCAGTCATAACGCCAATTAAAACGGCAAGTGGGATCAAAAGATAGATGTAGCTAGGTAATAAAGCCCCTAGGTAGATAAACATTGATAAAGTAGTATAGTTTCCTTTGCCGACACTACTTAATTCGTTAATTGCATTTACTATTGAGTAGATCATTGAGAATGCGAATAACAACGTAATCGTATTTACAAAGCACTTTACTAAAATATAACGGGAGAGCTTTTTCATTTATTTTTTGACCTAAAGTAGCCATTTGGTTTGGATTTAATGTAAGTAAGAAAGATAGCAACGCCAATAATCAGTAGATGTACCGGCATACTCCAAAATGCTGAATAAATTTTACTGTCATTAATTTGTGCATTAATCGTCATAATAATATTTTGATATACGCCATAGATTATCGGCGGGAAAATAAATACCAGACTGCTTTGAACACGTGAAGTCTGCATGCTTAAGGGGACAGCAATCAACCCCATTACAAAAGTCATAATCATAATCGAAACGCGCCAGGACAATTCTGCCCGGTTATGCGGATCATCATACATTTTTATCAATACGAATGTAGGGTATGACTGAGTATTTAGTTGGACTTTATCTTTTATCGGATCATATGCCTGCTTTAGCGTTGCCGAAAAAGTATTAAAAGAGAAAGTTAGTATATTGTTACTTTCAAAGCTATCCAGTTGGTAACGATTGCCATTAAATAAAGTTAATTTTATCATTCCTTCATTATTACTGATTTTGCCTGTTCGCGCTGTTATATTATAGCTAATGTTGCTCTCGTCTTGATAACGTAAGAAAATGTTCTCGGCATAGCCATTTTCTAATGAGTATTTTTCGATATAGTAGGTATCTTTATTATCCGGGGACTCTTTAAATAAACCAGGCGATAGAGCCATTGGAGCCGACTGTTTAGCCAGAAAATTTGCATATTGCTGGGATTGATGAACTGCCCATGGCGTAATCAGCATCGAACATAGACCACACGTAATTGCTAAAGGTAAAACAAAAATTGAGGTTTGAATTAGCCATCTAAATGGTGAGATGCCACTTGCTAGCCAAATTGCCAACTCATGATCCTTGGAATAGCGGTTAACAGTTATTACTATTGATAAGAAGCTTGCAATATTCAAGATCATCGGGAAACTTGCCAAAGTACCATATAACATCATTGTAAATAAGGTTACGGTTGGTAAATGCCCGCTAGAAGCCTGGTCAAGAAGTTTAAATAATTCGGTAATAGGTAGAATAATGACTAATACGGTTAAAATTCGTGCGGCATTAGCTACTAATTCGCGATAAAAAACGTTTTTAATTAACATAGTAAAAGTGCTAGAATAATGTAATGTCGTGCGTATTTTAACATAATAGCTATTTAAAGCTGGTTATATTTAACACTATAATTGCCGAGCAGCAATGTTTGGCTAGGAAAGGTTTTATCGATTATGCAGTTAAAAATTAAACATTCAAAAATTACATTTCAAGTAAAAAATAACCTGGAAAAGGGATTAAAAGTAGTATTTAGCTTTGCCGAAAACGCTGGCGAAATTTTTAAAGAAATATCTAAAAGCGAATCTGCCAGTTTATTTGAGAACTTAAATAAAGCTGGTAGCTTTGTAATTTATGGCCAAACTATGCTAGTTAGTTTGGGAGGGAGTGAAAAATATAGCCTAAATACATTAACTTTGGCTGCAACTAATCTTGCAAAAGCTATTGCTGCTCGTGAAATCGCTGAGATAAATCTGGATTTGAATAACTCCTTTGCTGACAAGTTAGCGATGAACTTTTCAGATTTTATTGAGAAATTCCTGGTAAATTTCATCAATGGTTTATATTATTTTGATGATTTTAAATCTGAAAAAGCTAAATTGGCATTAGAAAAGGTAACTTTAATTAGTAGCCAGAAATTAGACCCTACTATTTCCGCGGCAATTGCCATTGCTGAAGGACTATTTCTTGTCCGTGATTTGGCCAACAATCCATCAAACGTAGCGACTCCTACTTATCTTGGCAAAACAGCTAAAAGCTTTGAAAAGCTAAATAAAAATGTTACAGTTGAAGTATTGGGCGAGAAAGAAATTCGCGAGCTAGGTATGAATACTTTCTTGGCAGTAGCGAAGGGATCAAAAGAGGAACCAAAATTTATCAAGCTAGAATATAAAGGCGGCAAAAAGTCTGCTAAACCGATAGTTTTAGTTGGTAAAGGTATTACATTTGATTCTGGCGGTATTTCGATTAAACCCGGTGCTAATATGGATGAAATGAAATATGATATGTGTGGTGCAGCAACGGTGCTTGGCGTTTTTGCCTCAATTGCTAAGCTGGGATTGCCTGTACACTTGATCGTTTTAGTACCTAGTTGTGAAAATATGCCATCAGGTACAGCACAAAAGCCTGGCGATATCGTAACTACTATGGCCGGGAAAACGGTTGAAATTTTAAATACTGATGCTGAGGGTCGGCTTATCCTGTGTGATGCTCTACATTATGCCAAACAGTTTGAACCGGAGTTCGTAATTGATGTTGCCACATTAACTGGCGCATGCATTATAGCTTTAGGCGGCGTTGCTAGTGGCTTATATGTTAATGATGAAGGCTTATATTCAGATATATTAGAGGCTTCTGAGTCGGCAAGTGATAAAGTATGGCGGATGCCGTTATTTGAAGAATATCATGAACTTATTCAAGGAAACCATGCTGATCTATTAAATATTGGTGGCTGGGGGGGCAAGGGAGGTAGCGTCACTGCTGCTTGTTTCTTACAGGCATTTACTGATTATAAGTGGGCTCATTTCGACATTGCCGGTACTTCTACATCTCCTGAAGTCAAAGGAGCAACAGGCCGACCATTTAAGTTACTGGTAGAGCTAGTTCGTAACTATGCAAATAAATAACTAAACTATATATATGAAAGGGCCAGTTCATGTTTATTAATATGAACTGGCCAAACTTATTACTTTTAGATGTCTTGCTCTTCATTATCCTCATCAAGAGCTTTTTGATCTAAGGTGAATTTTAACTTTTCTTCATGAAGCTCTCTTCTAAAACTTCCTATATAAACAACTTCGTTCATTCCGTTGTAGAAATTTTGGCAAATTAAGCTATGGTTATTACTGGTATTATTATTGAATATCCAGCGATTATTCACAATTTTATGTGGAGCAGTTATAGTCCAATAGCTTCCTTCAGCAAGGATAACATTTGGGCAAACTAGGGTTCTACCATCTATTCCTACGGTTAATGTTCCAATGACGGCAAAATTAAGCTCTTTAGGCAGTTTGTTGTATGCAACTGTTCTAAATAAACGATGGTAAGTTGATGGTGTAGCATAGTCGCTTGACCAGCCAATTCCAAGTGCTTTTAACTGGTCTCTTACCCATTCACTATTTAAAGGACTGGCTTTCCTTCCACTGCGAACGCTTATACAGTTCTTCCTACCTTCAACTTGCTTGATTTCTGTCTCAAATGGTTGGTCCTTGGTGACGTTGTACCATTTTTCTACTTCAGCAGGCTGAAAACTCAATTCACCATTTTTATCTGACATGCAAAAATAATTATCGCGAATTGTTGCTGCTTCTAGATTATTTAAGGCAAACGTAGTTAATGTAAATAATATTGCTTTAAGGAGTATAGATGCTTTTTTCATTTCCCTTCAAGTTCCTTTAAAAGATTAAAATGCTACCAAGAAAATTCTATAATTTAATTTAGCCTCAACAATTCAATCAGTCAAATTTAATTATTTCATCTGTTTGCAAATGCTGTAAACTAGATTATAGAACCATAAGCTTGAAGTTTAAAACACTCGAGCAATTTCCCATCTTTATCAATAATCGAAAATACATATAATAATATTAATAATTTAATAAAATATAATATAAATTTGATAATATATATTTTATTATTCGCAAGTTGGTTTTAAATACAATTGGTGATTTTTCCGAATCAAGGCTTATAATGTTAACTTTAATTAAGTGGGCTTTAATAACACCAATTATAGATATTGAATAAGCACACTTAATAATCAGTACCTAGCCAGGATTGAAACAAGGAGGAAACAGTCAAGTTGCACTTATATCTTTTAATTATCATTTTCCTTATTGCACTACATGCTTAATTTGGGCGAGTCATCAGCAAAATTGCTGATTGTTTATATACAATAAAAGAACTAGAATAACTACATCAATGAGTCCCCCTTTAAAAGGAAAAACATGAAACAGTTATTACCTATTGTAATTTGTATTGGCAGCATTCACACTTTTGCCAGTACAACAACTGAGCTTTGCTTTAAAAACACTGATACGCTCCCGCATACTGTTACTAAAGTAGAGTTGGAGGCTACAGACTGGGATCCTGCTAATCCGCAAGAACAATGGACCGGAGTAACCATAAACCCTGGAGACACAGTTTGTAAAACTCAAATTGTGGCTTATCAAAGATTATCTAAAGGAATTGATGATGGGGTTAATTTCTTCTTTGACAATGATGTGACAACTTACGCCAGAGTGTATAGTGCAGCCAATGCTTTTCATCGGTTTAGTGGTTATGTTTTAGATGTTGGAAGTAATGATGGGGAGAATCAAATATACACATATTTGATGGGTGATTGGAAGGGTACGGCAAATGATTATCAAAATATAAAGACTATCATCGGTGCAGAATATGATGATTCAAACAATAAGTCTACTTTTTACTTAGCAGATTATCGCAATGTCCCAAATGGTAATTATAAAAAAGCATGCAAAATCAGAAGCTTTAGGGATGGGGTAATAAAAGCAGAATGCTTGTGGGATCCGAATAATTATGCCTCAGGTTTCAGATACCAAGAGTTAGATTATGCTAATCTTTGCGCACCAAATAGTAAAATATTAATTAGAAGCTGGGGGGATAGCCGTGGAGGCGGAGCCGGAACTTTATATTGCGAAGTCCCTGCTACTAGTGTGTCTGGATCTAAGTTAGGTCAAGTACCAGCTAAAAGCGCTGATAATTTTACTACTAATGACAAGCTCAGGAAATCAAATAGCAAAATACCAAGTGCACAAGCAGGAATCCTTCCATGGGGGACAAGCGGTATAAAATCTCTGTTCAAATAATATTAAATGATTAGCTTCAGGTAGATAACACTCTAAAGACGCCAATTCAGGATAAAGATTTAGGGTAATGAAAAAGTCTACCAAGAATACTTTCTCTTTTATTAAATTGGCTTGCTAAAGATATATGCAAGGGCTGTACCATGGTAAATAGAAGTATAACTAATTTTATGGTTCACATAATTTCAGTAACAACTTGTTATATCAATTAGACCATGGTTTTTCAATTAAAGATAGTTAGGTTATTTATACCGGTTATAGTATAATACAGCCCTAAACAGATTTTAATTATAAAGAATTAAATTATTAAAGGATGAATTTTGATGGCATTAGAAAGAACAATATCAATTATTAAACCAGACGCAGTTGCAAAAAATGTAATTGGCAAGATTTATGCACGTTTTGAGGAAGCTGGCCTAAAAGTTGTTGCAGCAAAAATGAAACATTTATCTCAGTCAGAAGCTGAAGGTTTTTATGCAGTTCATAAAGAGCGCCCTTTCTTTAATGATCTTGTTAAATTTATGATTTCTGGCCCAGTAATGATTCAAGTGCTAGAAGGTGAAAATGCTGTTAGCAAAAATCGTGAAATTATGGGGGCAACTAATCCTAAAGACGCGGCTAGTGGAACAATCCGTGCCGATTTCGCTTCTTCAATTGATGAAAATGCTGTTCATGGTTCTGATAGCTTAGAAAATGCTGAAATTGAAATTGCATATTTCTTCTCAAAAACTGAGCTTTGCCCACGCACACGCTAAGAAAAGTTTTCTTTAAAAATCCCAGCTTAGCTGGGATTTTTAATTATGTAAACTAACATATATAATTAAATCGCTAATTGCAAGTTGACAAATTTTGCGATAAGCTATAATAATGGTTTAAAAGTATATTAATTAACTGATGTTACAACACACACTAAAAATTTAAAGCAGTCATATCTGATTTATTAAAAAGTTAATTGATTTATAGCTCAAATCTTCCGCATCTAAGATTTTGTATTACTCGTTTGCTATTTGTTGATAAACTCGCTACGTTCAAACAAATCAACAAATGAAGCAAATTTCGTAAACAAAATCTAATATGCTGCATAGTTCGTATAAATCAATTAACCTGTTTAATAAATCCTATATTTTTATCAGTATTTTAAAAAGTGCGTAATATCACTTAATTAATTACTATTGTATTGTATGCTAGAATTTGATATATTTATCATTTATTATGCCAGCTATTTAAATTGTGCATAAGCGTGAAAGAATCTTAACAGTATTACCAATTAATAGAAGAAATTTTTTTGACATGAAAATCAACTTATTAAATTATACCTTGCCAAAACTTGAAGAATACTTTCTTGATATTGGTGAAAAAAAGTTCCGTGCTCGGCAAGTGTTTCGCTGGATTCATCTATATGGTGCCGAAACATTTTCTGATATGACCGACCTTGCCAAGTCGTTACGGGCTAAACTAGAAGAAATAGCGATAATTGAAGTGCCAAAATTAGTTTCCGAGCATAATTCAAATGATGGGACGCGCAAGTGGGCTTTAGAAGTTGGCAATGGCAATAAAATTGAAACTGTCTTTATTCCGGATGGGGATAGGGGCACTTTATGTGTATCGTCACAAGTCGGTTGTGCGCTTGAGTGCCAATTCTGTTCTACTGCACGGCAAGGGTTTAATCGCAATTTAACTAGTGGTGAAATCGTAGGCCAATTGTGGTGGGCTAATAAACGCTTAGGAAAAGATCCTAAAGGCGAGAAGCTAATTACAAATGTAGTCATGATGGGGATGGGTGAGCCATTGGCTAATTACGAGAATGTAGTTGATGCAATGCGCATTATGCTTGATGATAATGCTTACAATTTGTCGAAAAAGAAACTAACGTTATCAACAAGCGGTGTCATCCCTGGCTTGGACCGCCTAGGCGATGACTGTCCAGTTTCTTTAGCGGTAAGCCTACATGCCTCCAATGATGAAGTCCGTGACAAAATAATACCTTTAAATAAAAAATATCCGATAGCCGCATTAATTGATGCATGCAAGCGTTATTTAGAAAAGTCGCCAAAAGATTATGTTACTTTTGAATATGTAATGTTAGATGGCGTAAATGATAATTTAGAATATGCCAAGGAATTGGCGCAAATAATGCGAGGGGTGGAATGTAAATTTAATTTAATCCCTTTTAATCCATTTCCTAATTCTGGATTTCAGTCTTCTAGCTGGGGACAGATTCTTAAATTCCAGAAAGTACTACAAAATGCTGGTTATATAACTACTGTCAGGAAAACGCGTGGGGATGATATCGATGCAGCGTGCGGACAGTTAGTAGGTAAAGTCAATGATAAGACTAAACGCCAGGAGAAATGGAAAAAGTTGATACCGATAAATGAGGTTTAGCCGGTTGATAGGGAGGGAATATGCTTAAGGGGTGGAAAAGTATATTGGGCTTTATGTTTTTGCCAATTTTATTTTCGGCATGCGTTACCCACACATTAAATAGTGATGGGACTGTACAGAATAATACTGTAGATACTAAAAAACTATCGGATACTTATATTGATTTGGCTGTAGAGTATCAAAAGCGGGGTGCTCCGCAAGTTGCCTTAGATCGTGCTAATCTTGCAGTTAAAACGGATTCTGATAACCCTAAAGCATATATGATTAGGGCAATGATATATCAATCACTAAATCAAAATGAAGCGGCAGAAAAAGACTTTAAAAAAGCCCTTTGGTTAAATGACAACTACTCAGAAGCATATGTAAATTATGCAGTATTCTTGTGTGATATCAAACGCTATAGTGAAGCGGAAGAAAACTTTGCAAAAGCATTAGCCAATCCACTATATTATACTCCTGAAATTGGTTATTATAATCGGGGTAAATGTGAATTTCAGCAAAGTAAGTACGAGTCTGCTAATCGAGACTACTTGAAGTCTCTAACCTATCGTACTCCTCCTCAGGAAGTATACATTGCGATGGCACAACTACAATTTAACCAAAAAAATTATGCATTGGCAAATTATTATATAAATAAATATTCTGGGTCGCAAACTTCTGCTACTTTATGGCTACATATTCAAATACTTCAAGCCATGATAAATGAAAGCTCAAGTTCGAATAAAGCTCATGAGTATATTAGCTATCGTAATACTTTGACTAATTTGTTAGTTAATAATTATGGAGATAGTCCTGAAGCACAACAATATTTACTAAGTAGTGGTAAATCAGCTCCTTTGACTAGCAAATCGATGATAGTAGCGGCAGAGTCAGCAAATACTAGCATGCAAGCTATTCACAAGACAAGTTCAAGCCAGGTTAAACCAAATCAAATTCAGGTTAAAAATATTCTTGTTGACCGGGCAGGGAGGCCTTATGTTATTGTTAAGCCTAGGGATACGCTCTTTAGTATTTCACGCGAAACCGGAGTTGCTACTGCAAAAATTTTAGAACTAAATAAAGTGACTAATGGTATAGTTAAGACCGGGAATAGACTCTATTTAGATTAAATTTTTTATCAGATAAGTATCAAAATATACAATTTTTACCAGGGGATAAGTAATGTTAGCTCGGAGAAAAACATTTAATACTAAAATTGGCAATATATTTGTAGGTGCAAATTATCCTGTAGTTGTGCAATCAATGACTAATACTGATACTGAAGATGCTTTGGCTACAGCTATTCAGATTGCTGAATTAGCCCGTGCCGGATCTGAGGTAGTGCGGATTACTGTAAATACTATTACTGCCGGATCAAAAGTCAAGGAAATCAAACAGCGTTTGACGGACATGGGAATAAATGTTCCAATTGTTGGAGACTTTCATTTTAATGGGCACAAGATATTATCTGAAGTACCAGATTGTGCTAAGTACCTTGATAAATATAGGATTAATCCAGGCAATGTCGGTAAAGGCAGTAAAAAAGATGAGCAATTTGCATACATGATCAATATGGCTCGTGAATATGATAAGCCGGTTAGGATTGGGGTAAACTGGGGGTCTTTAGATCAGGAATTATTAGCAGCAATGCTTGATAGGAATGCTAAATTGCCATCCCCCTTACAATTGGAAGAAGTAATGCGTAAGGCCATAGTTGAGTCAGCTTTGCAAAGTGCTGAAAAAGCGATTGAACTTGGGCTTGGCGAAGATAAAATTTTATTGTCGTGCAAAGTTAGCAAGGTCCAGGACCTAATTTTGGTGTATCAAGATTTAGCATCTAGATGTGAGTTTCCATTACATCTTGGCTTAACGGAAGCCGGAATGGGTGTAAAAGGGATAGTAGCATCAACTGCAGCTTTAGCAAATCTATTGCAAATGGGTATTGGTGATACCATTCGTGTATCCTTAACTCCAAAACCAGGTGAAAAGAGAACAAAAGAGGTTGAGGTAGCCCAAGAAATTTTACAGGCAATGGAAATTCGCTCTTTTGTGCCAGCAGTGACGGCTTGCCCTGGTTGTGGCCGTACGTCGAGTGACTACTTTCAAAAATTAGCAGAAAAAATTCAAGGTTTCTTACGTGAACAGATGCCGCTTTGGAAAACGCAATATCCAGGTGTTGAAAATATGAAAGTAGCGGTAATGGGTTGTGTAGTTAATGGTCCTGGCGAATCTAAATTGGCAAATATTGGAATTAGTTTGCCTGGTAAGGACGAATCACCGGTTGCTCCGGTCTTTATTGATGGACAGAAAGATGTTACCTTAAAAGGTGACAAAATTGCTGAAGAATTTCAAGTAATTGTTGAAAATTATGTTAAAACCCATTATGGTAGATAACGCTTATGCTAATATTTCACAGTAAATATCGTTCACTTTTTTCCAGATTAGAGCAGCTTCATAAAAAACATATTATCCGTTATATTGTAATTGTTAATATATTTTTTATTTTGGTTATCTCCGGACTATTGACCTTGCTCCACCAGGCAAAGATGGCTCAAGATCGTGTGATCAAGGAGAAAACTACCTTGCATACGATCGCGATGGATAAGACGAAGAACTTATGGCAGAAAATCCCGGTGTATACCAAAGTTTATCTTTTATATATAGGTGATATAAATTTAAAAGAGAAACTATTAACAGTTTATCTTGGCATAAGCCTTAAATACGATCAAAAGACATTAGTTGGAGAAGAGCCGAATATTTCAATTGTGAATGGTACTATTAGATCGAATAAGCTTATCAAGACACAACAATTAAAAGATAGCGAAATCGAAAAGCTTTATATCGTGCAGGCAGATATTGAACCTTCATATATGCTACAGTTATATCCGCTAGATAGGCAACTAGTTGCTATGCGGTTGACTCCTGAAAACATGGATGCGAATTATTACTTACAAGTGACAGGTTTTTATGATTATTCTCAACCGGCAAATGACTACACAATTGATCGCGAAGGTTATTTGAACCAAATTGAAAGCTATCATATCTACTTGACAGCGAATAAAGGCACTTATTATAATGTCTTTAGCCGTATTTATTTATTATTTAATCATCAAAATATTTTTACATATATCAAAAATATACAATATGTCGTACTTTCATTATTATTGTCAATTTTTGCATTATTAATTAATTCGCGTAGCAATAGCCCTCTAAATGGGCGAGTTGCGGTAATTGGTGGATCAGTCTTTGCATTAGCAGCAAATATATTTCAGATCAATGCAACTATTAAACCAATTGGTTCATATACCATTATAGATTTGATTACGGTTTTTGCAAGTACCATTATCTTGTCATCTTTTTTAATTACAATACGCTCGCTTAGCTTTGCTGATGATGGTGGCTATGAGACCGCCAAAACCTTTGATGTGGCAATGTTCTCGTGCTTGATGGTCTATGTTATAGCATTTTTCGTATTGGTATATTGGTACGTGTAATACGCTATGCTTTAAATTGAAAATTTCGTGAATGGTGATTGGAAGGCAAATAAATTTTATGGAAAAACGGTTTTCTGGCGTAAAAGGGATGAATGATATTCTTCCTGAGGTTTCTCATCAATGGTTATGGTTAGAATCACAACTATCCTCATGGTTAACAACCTATGGTTATGAAAATATTCGTACCCCAATTTTGGAGAATACCCAATTATTTACTCGCTCAATAGGCGAAGTGACGGATATTGTTGAAAAAGAAATGTATAGTTTTACCGACAGTTTAAATGGCGACAACCTGACTCTACGTCCAGAAGGGACTGCCGGTGTAATTCGTTCTGTTGTTGAACATAACCTTCTTTACAATAAGCCACAAAAGTTATGGTATTTTGGCCCGATGTTTAGGCATGAACGCCCGCAAAAAGGCCGCTATCGCCAGTTCCATCAATTAGGTGTAGAAGCCTTAGGGTTCAAAGGTCCTGATATCGATTCTGAAATAATATTAATGCTCAGAGACTTATGGCAACGATTAGGGCTTTTACAAGTAGAGTTACATATAAATTGTTTGGGTAATAAAGAAGAACGATTAGCTCATCGCCAGGCTTTGATTAGCTATTTTGAATCTAATATTGATATCTTGGATGAAGAGGCCCGTAGGCGGTTATATTCTAACCCTTTACGAATTTTGGACACTAAAAATCCTAAATTGCAAGAGCTTGTTACCGGCGCACCAAAGTTGACTGAGTTTTTGGGAGCTGATTCACTAGAGCATTATAATGGCTGGAAAGATATTTTGTCCAAACTCGGGGTTACTTATATTGAAAACCCTCGTCTTGTGCGTGGGTTAGACTATTATAATTTATCAGTATTCGAATGGGTGAGTTATGATTTAGGTAGCCAAGCAACTGTTTGTGGCGGAGGCCGTTATGACCCACTAATAGCGGAACTTGGCGGGAAAGAGAATTATGCAATTGGTTTTGGCCTTGGTATCGAACGTTTATTACTAATATTGGAGGCACAGGGAAAATTGCCGCAAAAGCCCGCAGCAGACATTTATATAGTCAATGATGGTAGTGGGGCGCAAGTTTATGCATTTAATCTAGCAAATGAGCTTCGTAAAAAAGGCTACCAAGTTATCCAAAATTTTGGTGGCGGAAGTTTTAAATCTCAGTTCAAAAAAGCGGATAATAGCCAAGCTCGTTTGGCATTGGTTATTGGCGAAAACGAAGTTTTACACAATCAAGTTGTGATAAAATGTATGGCTACTCAAAACCAAGAAGTGGTAAAAAGAGAATTGATATTAGATTCTGTAGAAAAATTAATTAATAATTAATGTTATACTTTTTCGCTTAATCACTGATGTTACGCACTTTCACAAATTTTGGTATAAATAGGATTTATAAATCTGATAATACTTAATTGAATTTTATTTGATGCTTGACATTAGTTAATAACTGCGTAAAATGCAGATAATTTTAAGTAAAGAAATATTTTAGGGTATTTTCAATGGCAAATTTTGATTTGAATGAACAAGAACGAATAGATGGTATTAAATATTTCTGGAAGGATTGGGGCAAATATATTATTGCTATAGTAGCTGCTTTGATAATCGGTTATATTTTTAGCTCGATTTATCAGTGGCATCAATCTAGCCAGGCTAAAGAAGCAGCTCAAATGTACGTTGATTATACCGCTGCCTTAGGCTCCAAGGATTATGCCAAAGTTACTACTATTACTGATCAGATGATCAGCGACTTACCAAGAACTGAATACACAGCAATGGCAAGCATGCAGACTGCCAAGTTGGCATTTGATCAGAAAGATTATCCAAAGGCAACTAAATACTTGAACTGGGCTAAAGATAATGCCAGCGATAAATCGTTGCAGTCAATTGCTTCTTTACGCTTAGCTAGCGTATATATTGACCAAAAGCAGTTTGACAAAGCTCGTGAAGTATTGAAAACAAAACATGATTTAGCTTTTGATGGATTATTTTATGAAGCGCGTGGTGATATGTACATTGCGATGGGTGATTTAACCAAGGCCCGCGATGCATATAAAGAAGGATTGCAAAAAGCTGCAAATGATCCTTCTACTCAACAAGGTATTCAGATGAAATTGGATGTAATCGGGGGCTAACTTGCTAAAGAAAACAATCATATTAATTACCAGTAGCATCCTTGCTACTGGTTTAATTTCGTGTGCGTCAGACAATTCGCCAAAACCACAGCCAATGCCAAATATCAAAAACTATGATACCTTAAAAGTTGGTTGGACTCAGGGGCGTCTTTTGGCAAGCCCTGCCGGAAGTTTTATTCCGGTTAATTTTGATAATGCAATCTTTGCAGCAGATAGTGGCGGTTATATTTATAAAATCGATCCAACTGATGGTAGTCTCATTAGCCACTTTTATGTTCGTCGCGATTTGTCTAGCGGTGTAGGTGTATCTGGTAGCTATGTCTTTGTAACTACTACGGATGCTCATTTATTGGCTGTTGATAAAGGAAACGGTAAAATAAAATGGCAAGCTGTTTTACCGACAATTTCGCTTGAGGCTCCGCAAGTTGCAGGTGATTTTGTACTCGTAAGAACAAATGATGCGCAACTGCTAGCTTATAATGTAAATGATGGTACCCCAGTTTGGGTATACCAAAAACCGACGCCACCATTAACCCTCAGAGTTACAAATACTTTTCAGGCAATTGGCCGTGATGTAGTTGCTATTGGGTTACCAGGCGGGAAACTTACATTATTAAACTTGCAAACCGGGGTACCAATTTGGGAAAACTATATTGCGGTACCGGAAGGTTCTACCGATTTGGATAAATTAACCGACATAGGAATAAGACCCATTATCGATGGCAAAATGATGTGTGTTGCAAGCTATAATGGACGAATTGCTTGTTTGGATGCAATATCAAGTAATATTATTTGGGAAAAAAAGTTTAGTACTTCATATGGCTTAGCAATTGATGAACAGAATGTTTATGCAGTATCGCAAGATGGGGTAATCTACGCTTTTGATAAAGCTACAGGTGCGCAAGTTTGGCAAAATGACACAATGCAATACCGGGTTTTGAGTATGCCGGTAATATTGGGAAATGATATTTTGATTGTCGATAGCGAGGGGTATGCACATTTATTCAATCGGAATAATGGATTGGAAATGGCACGAATTGCTACTAAGCTATATGATGGGGTATCTTATCCATTAGTTAGGGACAATGGGATTGTATTACAATCAGCAAATGGTGCCGTATCATTGATTAAAAATTATTAAGGAAAATTATGAAGCCTACAATTGCTTTGGTTGGAAGACCAAATGTTGGCAAGTCAACTCTATTTAATCGACTAACCCGTTCACGTGATGCATTAGTCGCAGATTACGCTGGACTTACGCGAGACCGGCATTATGGAACTGGGAGAATTGGTCATAAACCATATATTTTAGTAGATACTGGCGGTTTTGAACCATTAATTGATAGTGGTGTAATGTACCAAATGGCCAAACAGTCAGAACAAGCAATCTATGAATCGGATGCCGTAATTTTTATGGTTGATGGAAGAAATGGGATTACGCCCCAAGATAAATTAATCGCTAATCGGTTACGTACGCTTGATAAGCCGGTTTATGTGGCAATCAATAAAGTAGAAGGTGTCGATAAGACAATCGCAATTAGTGACTTTTATGAGCTTGGGCTATCAAGTATGTACCCATTATCTGCAACGCATGGTGATGGGGTACATAAACTAATTGACGATGTGCTTAGGGGATTTAAAAATGTCTCTGAGGAAGAAGATAGGTCTAACATTATAACCTTTGCTGTAGTAGGAAGGCCAAATGTTGGTAAATCAACGCTAGTAAATACCATATTGGGTGAAGAGCGGGTTATAGCTTTTGATGAAGCTGGAACTACCCGTGATAGCATTTATGTTGATTTTGAGCGAAATGATCAAAAATACACAATTATTGATACTGCAGGTATTCGGCGCAAGGGAAAAGTAACTGATAAGTTAGAGAAATTTTCTGTTTTGAAAGCCATTCAGGCAATTAGTGAAGCGAATGTAGTGGTTTTGGTGCTTGATGCTCACTTGGATATTGCCGAGCAGGATGCGACGATTGTAGGCTATGCACTTGATGCTGGTAAATCAATTGTTGTTGCAGTTAATAAGTGGGATCATCTGGATGAAGATCAGCGAACAAGAATTAAAGGCGATATAAAAGAAAAATTGCATTTTCTAGATTTTGCCAAATATAATTTTATTTCTGCATTATATAAAAAAGGGATTAATGATTTAATTGAATCAATCAAAGACTCTTATCATTCAGCCTTTGTAAAATTACCTACGCCTAAGTTAACTAGAGTATTGAAAGAAGCGGTAAATCGCCAACCGCCAGCACATAAAGGCAACTTCAGGCCCAAAATGCGCTATGCTCACCAGGGTGGCTCAAACCCACCTATTATTGTTGTACATGGTAATAGTTTGCAAGGTGTACAGAATTCGTATACAAAATATCTTGAAAGATCGTTTAGAAAAGTGTTTAATTTGGTTGGTACACCTCTTCGAATAGAGTATAAAAATAACGAAAATCCTTATGAAGATAAAAAATAGATCTTCAATTCGGAATTTTGCCAGTAATATTGAAAAATGTATTTAAATTATCAAATAGAATAATGTTTACATAGCATTTTTCATGACTGAATTCAATCAATGATATAATTCCTAAGGGTTAAGTAATGAGCTAAATCATAATTTAAGAGTAGAAATTTATAATCCATTAATTATGTGATACTAGATTTCTAAATTTAAGTTGCATTTATGAAGGTTTAGGATTATATCCCCTTTGTTTTTAATAACAGGGGATTTTTCTTGTCTATGGTATAATTTATCCTTGATAAAATTTATCTTGTAGTAGATATGCTTTTGACTAATAAACCGATTACTTAGCCAGGTAATTAAGGTTAAACTAAATTGTTTCCTCTAAGGAAAAGTTTTTAAGGAACTAATATGTCAAAACAGACAGTAAATTTGCAAGACCCATATTTAAATAGCCTTCGTAAAGAGCAAATAAGAGTGTCAATTTATTTAATTAATGGTATAAAATTATCTGGAATTGTTGCATCATTTGATCAATATGTGGTTATCCTGCGTGATGGTGAAAGCACTGTTAATCAATTGATATATAAACATGCAATTTCGACCATTGTTCCATCGCGCTCATTTAATACCAATAGTTTTGAAGAGGCGGCTAAATAGTTGATTGAACTAGAAAAGCAATGGGAAACTCCTGTCGCGATTGTTGTTGCGATTAATTTTGATCGAAATCAAGATTTTGAAGAAGATGTCGGCGAAGCAATTTCGCTTGCCGAATCTGCTGGCTATAAAATTGCTCATGTTTTAACCGCTAATCGAAGTAAGCCCGATGTGGCATTATTTGTAGGTAGTGGGAAAGCTGAAGAAATCAAAACATTATGCGATAATATTAAACCAGATGCTTTGATAATAAATCATAATATTTCACCGGTGCAAGAGCGAAATTTAGACCGTATATTAAATGTTCGAATTATAGACCGAACACAGTTAATTTTGGATATCTTTGCACAAAGAGCCACTACTAATGAAGGAATCTTACAAGTTGAGTTAGCTCAACAATCGCATTTGATGACCAGGTTAGTACGCCGCTGGAGTCACTTGGAGCGCCAACGCGGAGGTATCGGATTGCGCGGCGGCCCCGGTGAAAAACAGATGGAACTAGATAAACGGATGATTGCGACTAAAGTTGAGCTTTTAAAGAAAAGACTTGCGGTTGTAGTAAAACAGCGTGAAACACAACGAAAGTCTAGATTAAAAAATGGTATTTTCTCTGTTTCAATTGTTGGTTATACTAATGCTGGTAAATCGACTCTTTTTAATGTCTTGACAAAAGCAAATGCCTATGCAGAAAACCGCCTATTTGCAACACTTCAGACTACCTCACGCCATCTGTTTATTGATAATGAAAATGAAATTATAATTTCAGATACAGTTGGCTTTATTCGTGATCTTCCACATAAATTGGTCGCAGCTTTTCGCGCGACTCTGGAAGAAACAGTCCATGCCGATTTATTATTGCATGTTGTTGATGTTTCCAATGTGGTTAAAGATCGCCAAATAGAAAGTGTTGAAAGTGTTCTAAAAGAGATAAATGCAGAAAAAATCCCACAATTAGTGGTTTATAATAAAATTGACCTTATGGATAATATCTTGCCGCATATAAATTACGATAGCGATAACCAACCTGTGGCAGTTTATTTATCGGCACAACATAATGTCGGGTTAGATTATTTAAGACAAGCAATTGTTGAAAAAATTGAATATTTGGCCAAACACCGACACCAGCAACAGGATTTAGTCTATGAGCCGTGGAAATATCGATAATAACTCTTCAGGACCAACTCTAGTTGATCGCTTAAATGCCCGACTTGCGCGTTTAATGGGGAAGAAAGATCAGCACAAATTTAACAAACCTAGTGTACCTAGTAATAAGCAATTTCTTATAATTTTAATTATAATGGTGGTTTTTCTATGGTTACTAACTGGCTTTTATTATATTCCTGATAATAATTATGGCTTAATTCTAAAACGTGGGAAAATTGACAAAGTTGAAAATGGCCTACAAATTGGTTTTACCTTGCCATATCCATTTGCAGAAGTTGTCTTAATTGACGCCTCAAATAGTAATATTACAATCGGCAAACAAGGTAATAATGAATATAATCCCGTAGTAACTAGTGATAACCGACGGTTAGTTATGGCGGCAGAAATTAGTTATCGGATAAATGATCCGCGTAAATTTTTTCTTACCTTTTACCAAGATGACATGAATCTTGACCAAAGAGTCAATTATTTAGCAATGGCGATTACCCAAGATTATATGCTGCACCAACAAAGCACTAATTTGCTTAAAAGTAGTACCATAGTTACGTCAAATGATATTCGAAGGCTAAGTAATACCATTCTAGAAAAGTATGGGATAGAGTTAACTAAATATGCCATAAATATTTTGTCAGTTAATAATCAGCAAATCCAATTATCACAGAAATTATCTTCTTCAGATTCTAATCTTGCAAATAAGCTATTAGAAGAAGCAAACCAATATAGCCAGGCAAAATCTGCGGAAACTCAACAAATTACTCAGGAATTTAAACAATACTTAACACAATCTCATAGTAGCAAAGATGCAGTTAGTGAACTAATGTATTACAAAATGCTAAGTAGTATTCCAAGAGAATCAGGTATTGAATCATACCCATTATTATCTAAGAGCCTTGCATCGTTAAAATCATTGGTAAATGATACACTAATTGAGAGTGGCAGTATTAGTAAAATTGATTTAAATGATGTTAGGGCGGTTAACCGTAATGTTGATCGTGAAAGAATATTTAAGGACCGCTAACCATGCGCAATGGCTTAATTATACTGGTTTTGGTTATAGGGTATCTCCTTAGTGGCATCTTTGTTGTTGACGAGCGGGAAGTTGCCGTTGTGAAACTATCTGCGGATAAGGTACTAATCTATGCTCCAGGCGTGCATTGGCGGATGCCATTTACCGCAAAAGTCGACCAGGTATATACTAATTTAAGAACTTCATATTTATCCATGCCAATTACCTTAAATAATAATGAGAGCAATGTCGAAAATATTAGCGTAATTGTTAACTGGCAAGTGATTAAGCCTTCGCTATATGTTAACTTTTTAGCATCTCATACTAGAAAAGACCTAGATATCCGCTTATTTAATATTGTCATGAATGAATTAAACGCAATTGCGAAAAACTCTAATTCACTGCCAGCATTTGAAAATATGCTTAATTCTCAGGCGCAAAATCGGGAACATCCTGAACTAGGAATTGATATAGTTAATGTAGCTTTAGTTAATACAAAACCAATTAGTAAAGATAAATCTACACAAAGCCAAACTAACGATATAGAAAGTGCTTTTACCCTAGCCAAACAAATTAAAGATGAAGCTGATATTAATCAACAAGAGCAATTAGCAAAATTGCGCAAAATGGATAGTGGTTTTTTTGACTATTATATGAAAATTCGTTATTACCAATTGAATGCAAAATCTAAACAAGACGTTCCGCCTTTGTCTTCATTATTAGCAAAATAATTATTTACTTTCTTAAAGGCTCATACATGAATTCTCTTGATACTGCAAAATTAATTGCTCATCATTACGCTATTTCTGCAATCCCGCTATCTAGGCTATTTGCTGAGAACCCTGACAGATCTAGCCAGTTTACTTCAAACGCTTCAGGTATAGTTTATGATTATTCAAAAAACTGCATCACTGAAGAAACCCTTGAACTGCTAATTGATTTAGCCAAGCAAGCTGATTTAAAAGCTAAAATCCAAGCAATGTTTACCGGAGAAAAGATCAATAATACTGAAAATAGGGCGGTATTACACACTGCTCTAAGAAGTGAGCAAGAGTCGATTCTGGTCGATGGCGTCAATGTTATGGAAGCTATTGGTAAAGTTAAGAAACAGATGCAGGAATTCTGTCATAAGATCCACTCTGGAGAGCATTTAGGCTATACTGGCAAAAAGATTACTCATATAGTAAATATTGGCATTGGTGGATCAGATTTAGGCCCGGTTTTAGTCTGCCAGGCGTTAAAGCCTTACCGTGTCAGTGGCATGAAAATAGATTTTATATCGAGCGTCGATGGCTATATGCTAAATGATGTCCTTGCTGATGTTGACCCTGAGACTACTTTATTCGTGGTAGCATCCAAAACATTTACTACCCAAGAAACCATGACCAATGCCCAAAGTGCGCGTAAATGGTTTTTAACGAAAACCCTCAGCAATGAATCTGCAATCGCCAAACACTTTATAGCTTTATCTACCAATAGCAAAGCTGTTAGTGAATTTGGTATTGCCAAAGAAAATATGTTTGCATTTTGGGATTTTGTCGGAGGGCGTTATAGTCTTTGGTCGGCAATTGGTCTTAGTATCGCATTATATATTGGCTATGACAATTTTAGTGAGCTACTTCGTGGTGCCAACCAAATGGACAAACATTTTGCCAATACCGATTTCAGGCACAATCTGCCGGTAATTCTTGGTTTGCTTGGCGTATGGTATGTTAATTTCTTTGATTACCGAAGTATAATAGTTTCTCCTTATAATACGCGGCTAACCCGTCTGCCGGCATATATTCAGCAGCTTGAGATGGAAAGTAATGGTAAATCGGTAAATAAAGCCGGTGAGCGGGTTACATATGCTACCTGCCCAGTTGTCTGGGGGGATAGTGGAATCAATGGCCAGCATGCTTATTATCAATTACTGCATCAAGGCAGCCAAATCATTCCTATGGATATTATTGTTGCTGCATCTGATAAGTTTAGTGACCCACAGCACAATGATATCCTTTGGTCAAATGCAATTGCCCAGGCTGAAGCCTTTATGACTGGAAAATCATATGCTGTTGCCAAGGAGGAGTTGCTTAATCAGGGTATCACTGAAGAAATGGCGGCAGAAATTGCCAAGCATAAGGTATTTGAGGGTAACCGACCAAGCAATATGCTGGTGCTGCCAGAGATAAGCCCATATTACCTTGGGATGTTGATTGCCTTATATGAGCATAAAACTTTTGTCCAAGGCATAATCTGGGATATAAATTCCTTTGACCAGATGGGTGTGGAACTAGGCAAGCAGTTAGCTAAAAAAGTTTTGCAAGATATCGAAAGCGGAGTAATTTCGGAGCATGATGATTCGACAACTTCACTAATAAAAGATTATCTAGCCTTCCGAAATAAACAGTAAAAATAATAAGGACAATTATTCGCGTATAATTCCCACGTATAAAATTATTTGAAGCAGATTAGGCTACTAAATTTAAAGTTAGCTTAATCTGCCTAAAGTAAAATTACTTGGGGAATTATATGCGGAAAATCAGTTTATACCTAATCTCACTAATTATATGTCAAATTTCTAATGCACAAGATCTTTCAATCTTTCAAACTTCATCCTTAGCGGCTTTTCAAAAATTTGATAATGAATATTATTTAGGCTATGGATTAAGCTATGGTAACCTTAAAAATATGTATGGGCAAAATTCCAATTTTGGGACTACCTATATTGCACTTGGCGTTGAACGACTTTTTGCTATTGGCTTATGGGGTAGGGTAGATGCTAGTTTAATGACTGGCTATAGTAATTTCAATTCAAGCGACCCTAATGCTTTTGCTACGCCACTGGGGCTTGATCCTAGCATTGCAAACTTCAATTTAAAGCTTGGCTATGGGTTTTCGCTTATTCCCGCTACTTTATTAATTACTCCATATGCTTTAGTTGGGCGAAATACCAATTTGACCGCTAACACGCTTAATAATAATCAAAGTATCAATAATGGAATCGCATATTCAGATGCAAATGTTACACAGGATTATTTTTTAACCAGCGGCCTAGGTGGCCGCTTGGAATATCTAATAAATAATACTATTGAATTATACTATGATCAAAATGCCCTTTATAACTCAGATCGTTCAAATCCTAATAGCAGCTATAATCCGGTTTCAAATTATCAAATGACTTCCACAATAGGTGCAAAGTTTAATCTATGGAAGCAATTACAATTGGGGGTAACAAGTTTTTATACATACACCCAATTAGCTAATAGCTCGTCAACTAGGGCTAATCAGCCATTCCAGTTTTATCCACAACACCAAATCGGTGGTTATATGTCGCTGGGACTCAGTTATTAATCTAAAAACCGCTAATAAGCAAACACCTCTATTTGCCAAGTTGATTAATGAAGGCGCGCAAGATTATTTATTTCACTAATCCGTAAATAGAAACGTTTGCTTATTTCGCTCTTATCTCAAAAATTAAATCCGCGATTAGTTAATATCTTCTTTTCCTGTTGAGAAAATCCGTTAATAGTTTCATTGTATACAGTATCCTTGTTTGCTTTAGCGAATTTTAAATATTCAATAAAGTTATCTGCTAAATTGTTTATTTGATTATCAGATATGTAAGTGACATTTTGATTGCCATTTTCAATCATGTGCATTTGATTAAGTATCTTACGAATTTCTTCACGCAATTTTTTCTGGTTTTGAATATTTAAAAATCTTCCGCCAATTTCATTCCTGGCTGAATTTAACTTTAGTAGATTACTTCTTAGTTCGTTGTGGTTGTTAGATAAGTGGTTTTTACGGGATGAGAATATACTATTTAATTGTTTGATAACCCTATTTTTGGGTACATCTGAAACTTGGTTGAAGAATACTGAATTTTGTTGATTTTGGGTTACAGGCTGAGACTGCTTGGCTGAACTATGAGAAAAATATCGATTGTTGCTTGTTTTTTCTATATTCGAATTCGTGGCGTTATTTGTAGTATTCCACAATGAATTAAATAAGTTTCTTACTTGATTTAACATGCTGCTATCCTAAAATTGCTGTTTAAGTTCAATATCAAATAGCTACTTAATATCGGACTCTTATACTTTTAAATAAAAAAAACCGGGATTAAGTATCAATGCTCTTAATACCAGACACTTTTGTATTTGATACTATGTGCAACAGTCAATTTTGTAAGATTTATTATGGAGTAAGCTTAATTTATAACTCAATATCACAATTATAAGACTTTGTAATTCTTTATTGGCTATTTGTTGATGCCTCGCAAAACTCCAAGAGTTTAACAAATAACGCCAATTCATAAACAAAGTCTAATATTCTTCCGCATTCATATAAATTAAGCCTCCTTCATAATAAATCAATTATAAAAGACATCCATTTTTACAATAGATCTAACAAAGTGTCCGGTATTGAGATCCTCAATACCGGACACTTTTAATAGATCTTTAAAAATTTAACATTAAATCAGACAAGCTTTTATGCAGTTTTCGTTTGGCGCCTTGACTAAAGCATTCAATTAAAGCCATGAATAACTTATTGCTTCT
>JACCDN010629996.1_pt1 | contig 24181 bp, 22 predicted proteins | sample 7441691 | NCBI WGS metagenome assembly JACCDN01 (sample SAMN15323439, study PRJNA562643) | freshwater metagenome | isolation source: river surface water | place: USA:Blue River Watershed | collected 2017-08-16 | reverse complement strand
GGGGAATAATATATTGCTCAATCATATCTTTGCTCAGGATTCCCAGTTCGGATGTTGTGTTTTTTGTTTCACACCACAAAAATCAACTTCTAACTGGGTTTTCTTTTTACTGACATTAAAACTTTAGATCACCTCATTAATAAAATAAAGAAGAAATGTTTCAGAAAACAGTGAAATTATTTAAAGCGCTCTTGCATAATTTTCTCTAATGCAAACATTTCATCGCGAAGTTTAGCTGCTAGTAGAAAATCTTTTTCTTTTACCGCAACATTCATTCCCTTTTTGGTGTTATCAATGGATTTTTGCAGCTCTGGCTTGGTCATATATTGTACAATGGGATCGGCAGCTAAACTGACAGGTAATTCCTTTTCAATGTATGGCTTCTGCTGAACGCCACCTTTAAAATCCATCACTGATGTCTGCTCAATGATTGCTTGCTGAGATTTGCCAACTGTCCGTGGGGTAATACCATGCTCCTGATTATAGGCTATCTGTTTCTCTCGACGACGATTGGTTTCATCGATCGTGATCTGCATACTTCCAGTAATGATATCGGCATACATGATCACACGTCCGCGATCATTACGTGCAGCACGTCCAATGGTTTGAATCAGTGACTTCTCAGAGCGCAAAAAACCTTCTTTATCTGCATCCAATATCGCTACAAGCGATACCTCCGGCAAATCCAAACCCTCACGTAACAGATTAATCCCTACCAACACATCAAACTCACCCAAACGCAAACCCCGGAGTATTTCTACCCGCTCGAGCGTCTTGATCTCAGAATGGATGTACCGTACTTTAATACCCAAACGATCCATATACTTGGTCAGTTCTTCGGCCATTCGTTTGGTCAGCGTCGTAACCAGTACCCGATCGCCCTGCTTAACTGTTCGATCTACCTCATCGAGTAAATCATCCACCTGATTGATAGCTGGTCGCACTTCAATCGTCGGATCAACCAAACCCGTCGGGCGAATGACCTGCTCTACCACCACCCCTTCCGTTTTGGCAAGCTCGTAGTCTCCAGGAGTTGCACTAACATAAATAGTCTGGGGTGCCAATGCCTCAAATTCATTGAAGTTGAGTGGACGATTATCCAAAGCGGCTGGAAGACGAAAACCATACTCCACCAAAGCCAATTTACGCGAACGATCACCACCATACATAGCTCGTATTTGAGGGATAGTCACATGGCTCTCATCAATAACCATCAGATAATCTTCCGGGAAATAATCCAACAAACAGAAAGGCCGCATTCCTGGTTCCCTACCATCAAAGAATCGGGAATAATTTTCAATCCCACTGCAATAACCTAGCTCACGCATCATCTCCAAATCATAGTTGACCCGTTCTTCCAAACGTCTGGCCTCAGCTAATCGTTTTTCATCGATCAGTTGTTGTTTGCGCAGTTCCAACTCTTCTTGGATAGCCCAGATAGACTTGGTGAAACGATCTTTAGGTGGGGCAAAAAGATTGGCTGGAAAGAGTGCAATATGAGTCATCTTTTCCAGTGTTATAGCTGATACTGGATCAATTGAGCTCAGCTCTTCGACCTCATCTCCAAAAAAAGAAATGCGATAAGCATAGTCCAGGTAGGCAGGAAAAATATCTACCGTATCACCATTAACCCGAAAAGTACCTCGGCGAAAATCCGTTGTTGTGCGTGCATAAAATATCTCAACTAGACGATGTAAAAAAGCATTCCGACTGATAGTATGACCAACAGCAAATCGAAAAATCGAATTCGAAAAGTCCTCGGGATTACCCATTCCATAGATACAGGAAATAGACGACACCACAATCACATCTCTACGTCCAGACATTAAGGCTGAAGTCGTTCGCAAGCGTAGTTTCTCTATCTCATCATTAATCTGAAGATCTTTTTCAATATAAGTATTGGAACTAACGATATAGGCCTCAGGCTGATAATAGTCATAATAAGAAACAAAATAGTTGACCGCATTCTCTGGAAAAAACTGTTTGAATTCTCCATAAAGCTGGGCGGCCAAGGTTTTATTATGACTCAAGATAAGCGTAGGCCGTTGCGTATGCTGGATCACATTGGCAATAGAAAAAGTTTTACCAGAGCCTGTAACACCTAAAAGCGTTTGATAATGCTCCCCTTGTTCCAAACCCTCAACCAATTGACGAATAGCCTCAGGCTGATCCCCTGTAGGAATATATTCCGATGTTAGTTTAAATTTCATACGTAATCAAAGATAAGCATTTTAAAAAGTTGTCTATATAACAACATTTGGTTATTTTTGCATTGTACTACTTATAAACTTTAGACCAGCTCTTTACCTGAACAGAATTATTAATGCACATCATCTATCAAAAGAAATTGCAAGATTTTGCCAAAAAACATGCAAACACGATGAAAAGTCTATCTACATGGAGAAAAGTAGTTCAAAATGCAAAATGGGAGCAATCACTGGATGTATTAAAAGATTTCCCCAATGCGAGTATCATTCCAAAAAGCCGAGCTCGTTTCAAAATTGTGGGTAATCAATACCGATTAGTTGTCGAGATCAATTATTCCGACCAAACTGTCGAGATAAGATTTATCGGCACCCATTCGGAATATGACCATATAGATGCAACAACTATTTGACAAACAAAAAAGAGCTTTATAAACAGGCTCAATTAAACATAGAAAATATATGAGCAGCAACAAACAGTGGTTTTTAATAGAAAATGAGCAAGAGTACAATCACGCTTTACTTCGCTATGAAGAAATAAAATACAGTGAAAAGTGGACCCAAGAACATAAAGAAAAGTTACTTCTAGTTCATCTGATTGAAACTTATGAAAATAATCACTGGGATTTACCCGACGTTGACCCTATAGAGATGATTAAAATCAGAATGGAAGATTTCGGATATAAAGCTACTGACCTAGCAAAAGAATATGGAGATAAGGGAGCGATCAGCAAGGTGCTCAATTACAAGAAGCCTTTATCATTAACTATGATTCGAAAATTTAGTGAACTATTGCACATTCCTGCTTCTGAATTATTGCGCAAATATCCATTATTGGTTTAATAAATAGGCCCAATATGTACTAAAAAGGCAAATCATCATCCGGACCATCTTCATAATTCACTTGCTCTTCCTGTTTAGGGAAGCTTGTTAATTTACCCTCTGCTACTCCAAGAGCATCACTCACATCTTTACGACCCAACATCGTCAATTGATCTGCGACGATCTCCGTAACCTGTTTTTTATTCCCCGCTTTATCTTCAAAAGAACGCGTCCTTAACTTTCCCTCCAGATAGATCAGCTTGCCTTTTTGTAAATATTTAGCAGCAATATCTGCTAATCCGCGCCACGCCACAATATGATGCCATTCTGTCTGCTCCACTTTTTGTCCATTTTTGGCAATAAATGCTTCTGAAGTGGCTAATGAAAATCTGGCCACAGCAACACCTCCCTCCAAATAGTGAACCTCCGGATCTTTGCCCAAATGACCAACCAGGATGACTCTATTTACACTCGACATTTTTCTACTTTTTAATTTGAAAATTAAACCAGATACTTAGGCTCCCTAATTTATATAAAAATCAGATTAAATACGCCTCGACTACACTGTACAACGATTAATTCTAAATCTCTTCGAACCATTTGTTAAATCAACATGGATAATATCTAAATACAAACCACAGTAATTAGATTTGCGTTGAAATAAAATTCCATTTCAATAAACAACCTCACCATTAATATTACCTGATACAAACACAGTAGGCTCAACCCTTATGAGACAACAGATATACATCATTATTGGATTCATTGTATTAAATATAAATGCATGTAAAGAAGAAAAGTTACTCGAAAAAAATGATAGTAAATCCAATGTACAAACGGTAACATCAGGGACTTCCTATTATAATAATCGAACACGTTTATTCCCTAATAATCTTACCGGGAGAACTTCTATAAGTGTCAAATTTCTAGAAGAAACTACTGAAAATGAAGCGACTCGAAAGCTGGTTAAACAATATGCAAAAGAGTGGGAAGCCCATGGAAATATTTCCTTCGAATTTGTAGGAAAAGATGCAAACAATGCAGATATAAGAATAGCCCTAAACTGTAAACTAGATCAAGGTGTAGGTGGAAATTCTGAGGTAGGTTTAAACAAATATCTTTCTCAGAAGATACCCACTATGCGTTTTTCTTCCAAACTTAAAACTGACGATCTTTACTTTAAACGTGTCGTTTTGCATGAATTTGGCCATGCATTGGGTTTAGATCATGAACAAGATAACCCCAGAAGTGTAGTAATAGATCGAAAATCTAATAAAAAAATGTATTCCAAATATGACAGGTTTTCTATTATGCACTATAGCTACGATGCTAAATCAACTACCGATGGTTCTATCATTTACACAAACTATAAGTTAAGCGATGAAGACAAATATTTTATAGGCACCCTCTACCCCTTCCCTGCTTTAGAGGATTACACAAAACATAATGAAGAAAAAATTTACACCATAGCAGGGGGCTTAGATATATGTCAAAATAAGCTAACTGGTCAGATTGTATTGTATCCACTGAGAAAATACGGATATATGAGTAAGGTAACAAATGATATTTACATGATACGTGATAGTAAAAATCGTAAATATGAATTTCTATCCAGCAACAATTTCGGAACTTCTAGGTTTACAACTGTTAACGGTTTAACCGCCCCTATTCGTATCTATAGAAACAACGAACTTCTTACTAATGAATGGATTCAATCATCTTCTGCCTACATTAACTCCAATGAAGAGCTTTATAGACTAGACGAGAGACTATCCATATACAGAGATCCATCAAATGATAATATCATTCTATTTCCTAGAAATATAGATGGGTGTTTAAACAAAAACGAATATCATGAATATGACATCCATGATGCAGATGAAAAACATTTCCATTTTAATTCAAAAATCAACCTCCTCAGCTACAACACTGATACCTGGAAGAAGTTTGTGAACATTAATTTGAAAGCCCCCATCGTAATCTATAAAAATGGAAAACTCGTGCAAAGAAAATGGCTGGGATACGATACGAATAATTCGCTCTTAAGACAGAAAATTGAGAAACACGTTTATAAAATAGATCAACAACTCGATCTATTTATCGAAAAACATACCGAAAACATTATAATTTACCCCTGCAAATCAACCGATTCTAATCGTGAAAAACGATCCGCTTCTACAGAAGATAACATAGTTTTACACGGCGGCTCTGGGGAAAAGTACTTAATTAGCTCACAACAACGTTTTTGGGGTAGAACTCCCACTGATCTAAGCATTGCTTTTAAGATATATAGATCTGGACACCCCATCTCTTCTTGGATTAGCATAAATAGTATTCCAAATATCATAACTCCCTCTATAGATCCTTCCACAGAAAAACAAAAAATATACACCATAGATGGATTAAACATCTTTAAGGTAAAAGACACCAACAAAATCATTCTTTCTGGGGAATTGCATAGCGACAATAAAAATGAATACCAAATAAGAGATCAATCTCCGAACAGGGTATATGCTTTTAACCTTTCGAATAATAAAGATTTTCAAAATAAAGAACTCACTACAGACTTAATAGCTCCCATTGTCATCTATGTAAACAAAGGAGGAAGTTGGGAGCACCTTGAACAAAAATGGATTGGAAATGAATAAGTCGGTCTAAAGTTTTAGTTTTTTGATAAGGCTTCCACCTTATCAAAAAAATTAAAGATCAATTTGGGTTTTGCTAGTGCTTTCACATCCTCATCAGCAACATAGAACCAATCGTGTTGCGCCCGATAATCTTCAGAAAAATGCTGAATCTCGATAAATTGAGCAAATAACTTTTGATGTGTCAGTAGATGTTTCACAGTACTGGAAACGGAACAAACAATCACCTCATCTCCAAATGCTTTCTTGAACATATCCATCTGAACCACTTCTTGTGCTAATGCTGGAGCCTCTGTTTCAAAAAGGGGAAGTTCATACAAATTTTGCCAAATATCATTAGGACCCCGCTTATTCATAAGTATTGCTCCCTCTTTCCTGGCCACAATAAAATTGAAATAGCGCTGCCGCACTTTTTTAGCTTTGATTTTAACAGGTAATACATCAATCAGCCTCAATTGAGCTGCCTGACAATTACTATTAATTGGACAATTTACGCAGTCTGGTTTTTTAGGGACACACTGTAAAGCACCAAACTCCATCATGGCCTGGTTGAATATTCCAGGTTGCGATCGATCCATAATTTCACCAGCTAACTTGGTAAAACTCAATTTCCCCTGACTCGTATTAATAGGAATATCAATGCCAAAATATCTCGAAAGTACCCGAAAAACATTGCCATCTACGGCGGCTCTCGGTTCATCATTTGCAAAAGAGGCAATAGCCGCCGCAGTATATTCACCGATGCCCTTCAGTTTGAGTAAAACCTCATAAGAAGTTGGAAAATGCCCAGCATAGTTTCTCATGATTAGCTGAGCAGTATGATGCATATTTCGACCACGAGAATAATAGCCCAGGCCTTGCCAAAGTTTCAATATCTCATCCTCACTTGCGGCAGCAAAATCTGCAATACTTGGGTAATAATCTACAAATCGATTAAAATAAGGCAGACCCTGCTCAACCCGGGTCTGCTGTAAAATAATTTCAGAAAGCCAGATCAAATAAGGATCGCATGTATTTCGCCAAGGTAAATCACGCTTATTTCTCTGATACCATCTAATAATCTCACTAACCATTTTTCTCTTAACATACAAGCAACCCTTGCGATATGAATTTATTGATTTTATTTGCCATTACCGTATTCTTGGTTCAAACCTTTAACTACTTCTTTGGTTATATCTAAAGTCTTATCGGCGTACAATAACCCAGGATTCGACTTAGAATAAGTTAACACCATTTTATATCCCTTATCTTTTGCGTGCTTTTCTAAATATTGAGCTACTTTATCATAGAGTTTTTCGTTTTCAGCAGCTTCCTCTTTCACAAATGCATCACTAGCATTTTGACTATAAGCGGACAATTCTTGCTGTTTACGTACCAAACGTTGTTCAGTAGCAGCGCGCTGCTCGGCACTTAAATTAGTCCCACTCTTTTGGTATGAAGCTACTTCTTGCTGGAAAGCCGTTCCCTTGGATGCTAAATCTGCTTGTGCTTTCTTAGATTTCTCTTGAAGTCGGCTCCTCAGCTTTTTGAAGTAATCGAAATTATTAAGCAAGGAATCCAAATTGACATAAACAATCTTATCCGTACTCACTATTTTATCAGTTATGACCCCAGACGTCCCAATTACTGATTTAGCCTGCTCATTTTTTTTACACCGATTGCAAGCTGTAAACAATAGCCCTGCTGCCCATATCCAAGCAGCACCACACAGATTAATTGCTAATTTTTTATTCATGGCTCGAGTTCTTTTAAATACGAGCCAAATATAATGTATTCCATTAACCTGATTCTTAATGAGCGACAACACCTTTTAAATTATTTACCCCCTACTAATACCAAAAATTGAGCAAAAAAAGGCGTATTTTTGAGCTTCTTTTTTGAGTAAAGTATGAGCGCAGCATCGGTAGAAAAATCAAATTATTCAGCAGATAATATTCAGGTTTTAGAAGGGCTAGAAGCCGTTCGGAAACGACCTTCCATGTACATTGGAGATACGGGATTTAAGGGATTACACCACTTGGTTTATGAGGTCGTCGACAATTCAATCGATGAAGCTTTAGCTGGTTACTGCACCGATATTAAGGTAACTATCCACACAGATAATTCAATCTCTGTAGAAGACAATGGTCGAGGAATTCCAACAGCCATGCATACCAAGGAGAAAAAATCTGCTCTAGAAGTGGTGATGACCGTTTTACATGCCGGAGGAAAGTTTGATAAAGACACTTACAAAGTTTCAGGAGGACTCCATGGCGTCGGGGTATCATGCGTGAATGCTCTATCTACTAAATTAACTGTAATCGTACATCGCGAGGGAAAAATATTTACTCAAGAATACGAGCGAGGTAAACCTCTGTTTGATGTAAAAATCATCGGTGAAACCACTCAAACAGGAACAATTGTTACCTTCCGTCCTGATTCAGAGATCTTCACCCTCACTACAGAATATAAATTTGACACATTAGCTGCTCGTTTACGTGAACTAGCATTTCTCAATAAGGGTATCCGTCTTAGCTTAACTGATGAACGCGAACAAAATCCCGAAGGACTTAACTTACACGAGGCTTTTTACTCGGAAGGTGGTCTGAAGGAGTTTGTCAAATACCTCGATGGAATGCGGTCTGCATTAATACCAGAGCCAATCTATTTAGAAGGAGTAAAACAAGGCATTCCTGTTGAACTTGCCTTGCAATACAATGAGACTTATACAGAAAATGTACACTCCTATGTCAACAACATCAATACACATGAGGGGGGCACACATGTGGCCGGTTTTCGTAGGGGCTTAACACGTACACTCAAAGCTTATGCGGAAAAATCTGGGTTGCTAAAAAACATGAAGGTTGAAATCACTGGCGATGACTTCCGTGAAGGCCTAACTGCCGTCGTTTCTGTTAAAGTACAAGAACCTCAATTTGAAGGACAAACCAAAACCAAATTGGGCAACAACGAAGTCATGGGAGCTGTCGATATAGCCATTGGCGAGATTCTTGGTAATTATCTAGAGGAAAATCCGAAGGAAGCTAAAATGATCGTTAATAAAGTGATCCTAGCAGCTACTGCTCGTGCAGCAGCCCGTAAAGCCCGAGAAATGGTGCAACGTAAAAGCGTCATGGGGGGCTCTGGATTACCCGGAAAACTAGCTGATTGTGCTAATAATGATCCTGAGGAATGTGAATTATACCTCGTAGAGGGTGACTCTGCAGGGGGAACTGCCAAACAAGGTCGAGACCGTAATTTTCAAGCTATCCTTCCACTAAAAGGTAAAATCCTCAACGTAGAGAAAGCCATGGAACATAAGATCTATGAAAATGATGAAATCAAAAATATGTTCACGGCTATGGGGGTTAGTATTGGTACGGCCGAAGATGACAAAGCCCTAAATTTGGATAAATTGCGCTATCACCGTATCATCATCATGACGGATGCCGATGTAGACGGATCACATATCACAACCTTGATTCTGACTTTCTTCTTCCGATACATGAAAGAACTCATCGAGTTTGGATACGTTTATATTGCTTCCCCTCCCTTATACTTGGTAAAAAAAGGAAAAGAATTTGAGTACGCCTGGAATGATGACCAACGCGATGCTGCTGTTCAACGCTTGAAAGGTGCAGGAAAGGAAGATAGTGTACATATTCAACGCTATAAAGGTTTGGGAGAGATGAATGCGGAACAATTGTGGGAAACAACCCTCAATCCAGAAACACGCACGCTTCGACAGGTAACGATCGAAAATGCAGCAGAGTGTGATCATATTTTCTCTATGCTCATGGGAGATGAAGTTGCCCCACGTAGGGATTTTATTGAGAAAAATGCCAAGTATGCACGGATAGATAGCTAAACCATGTCTATTTGTATCTCAGGCCATACTGGTTTTGTTGGGGTCAATCTAAAAAAATATCTCAACGAGAAAGGCTATGAGATTACTCTTATAAATCTTCGTAATTCCAATACAATTACTTTTCCTTCAAAAGCAAAAGCCATTGTTCATTTAGCCGGGAAAGCCCACGATCTAAAGAAGGTAAACCAGCCCGAGGAATATGATGAAGTCAATTTCGGATTGACTAAACGTATTTTTGATGCCTTTCTAGTATCCGACGCGGAGGTCTTCATTACCCTGAGTTCTGTCAAAGCTATCGGTGATACAATCGAAGGTGTACTTACTGAAGATACCCCAGCAAACCCACAAACACCCTATGGGCAGAGCAAATTATTGGCGGAGCAGTATATTCTAAGCAAATCCATTCCACCAGGAAAACACGTATATATTTTGCGTCCATGTATGATCCATGGACCTGGAAATAAAGGAAATCTCAACTTATTATATGCCCTGGTTTCGAAAAAAATTCCTTGGCCACTGGCTGCTTTCAACAACAAAAGATCCTTTCTTTCTATCGATAATTTATGTTTTGTGATTCAGGAATTAATCGATCGTAGAGATATACCGTCGGGTATTTATCAAGTAGCTGATGACACCCCCTTGAGCACCAATGTCCTTGTCAAACTCATAGCTCAGGTTCTAAATTTTAGCCCCCGTCTATGGGCAATCCCAAAAAAAATCATCGTCGGAATAAGCAAAGTTGGGGATATACTCGGGCTTCCACTCAATACCGAAAGACTCCAAAAATTGACGGAGAGTTATATAGTGAACAATGAAAAAATAAAATCGGCTTTGAAAAAAGAACTCCCTTTATCTAGTGTAGAGGGCTTGATCAAAACTATTCGTTCGTTTGAAAATAGACATCATTAAACTTTTATGCAGAAATAATCAAGGATAACTTACTCAAACCGATGATACCCAGCACTTACCTACTCACTATTCCCTTAGCTTTTCTTTTCTTTTTCGTCGAGCTCCTTTATTTCCGAATCGCTAATCACTTTAGTATTACCGATAAACCCAACCACAGGAGTTCCCATTCTAATATTACCATCCGAGGAGGAGGTATTATATTTCCATTAGCCATCTTTTGGTACTATCCTTTTTCAGGATTTAATCCCACGTATTTTTGGTTTGTTCTGGGATTGGTTTTGATTAGCCTTGTGAGCTTTTGGGACGATATGCATCCTGTTTCCAATCGCCTCAGACTAACTATTCACTTGTTATCTACTTCTTTAATCTTCTATAGCTTAGGACTATTTGGCTATCCATTTTACTTGATCATTCTGGGATATATTTTAATTATCGGCACCATCAATGCCTATAATTTTATGGATGGAATTAATGGCATAACCGGACTTTATAGCTTAACCTTCCTAATCAGCATCATTTGGTTAAACCAAACCATGCACTTCATTGATAATTACATGCTGATCCCGATGCTAGCAAGCTGTATCGCTTTTTTATTCTTCAACCTTAGAAAAAAAGCCAAATGCTTTGCTGGAGACGTTGGAAGTGTAAGCATGGCCTTTATCATTTGCTTCCTACTGATTTCCCTTATCATAAAAAGCCAAAACCCGGCTTATCTAGGTTTTTTATTTCTCTATGGCATAGATACAATAAGCACCATTATTTTTCGCCTAATCCGTAGGGAAAATATATTTGAAGCCCATCGCAGCCATTTTTATCAATTTTTAGTCAACCAGAAGAAATTATCAGCATTAAGCGTATCCACGGCTTATGCCTTAGCCCAACTATTGATGAATATATGGCTAATACAGCAAAATAAATATTGCTTTGACAATAATAATTTACTAGCTCTCATAACGATTGCTCTAGTACTTTTTGGAGTATTTGTTTGCTTACGGTTTATTGTCGAAGGCAGAAAAAGTATCTTAGGTATTCACACGTAGAAGGGCATACTCCTTAATTATTCATTTCAAATACACTAGAAAAGTATGAAAACATCCTATAAGGGTAAGACAATGGTTATCATCACAATGCTATGTACATTTACTGGTATAACCTTTGCTTTGCCATGCCAAGAATATATAGTCTTGATAGCCTAAACCAGGATCGCCATTTAAAAATTAAACCAAGCAGCACCGATTCGATTCTACTATCACTAACTGGGATACAGCGAGCCAAATTTACTATGACCCTAATCTCAAAGAAGACAACATTCTCTTGTGGTTAGCCGGAACTGGAGGTACACCAGATCACAATCCAAAAGCTTTTTTTGAAACAGCACTTACTCAGGGCTATCGTATTATTTCTTTGTCCTATATCACTGAACCTGCTGTTGCACAAATATGTACTGTGGGGCCTATATTGAGAAACAATCCTGACTGTGCTAATCTGTTTCGTAAAAAAAGAACCTATGGTGATCCAAACATTTGGCTCCTTCCAGATCAGCCACAAGATGCCATTGTTTATCGACTCAAAATGCTACTTCAAGATCTTGCCCATATGGATCTAGATGGACATTGGGAGCAATACCTTAAAGACGACCAAATTAATTGGGAAAAAATTGCTGTGTCAGGACAATCACAAGGTGGAGGTATGGCTGAATATTTAGTCAAATACGAAAATCTAGCTCGAGTGATTTCCTTTTCGGGAAGATCGGACTACTCTTCTCCTAGAGAAATAGCAAAATGGTACTTTATCAGTCAGCGCACACCAGTATAAAGATGGTACGGCACCTATCATATTAATGAAAACGAAGCTGCTATATTAGCTGAAAGCTATCAAGCACTTAAAATTCCCTTAAGACATATCTATGCACTTAAGCTTCCGTTACCCAATGCTATAGCACCAACTAGTAAAAATCCATATCATGGACAAGGAATCAGCAATCCAGCCTACAGCGATATTTGGATAGAAATGCTGGGTAGTGGTATTAATCACAATTAAGAACTCCTATAATTTGATTTCTTCTTCCGCAGCATTTAAAAAGTGAAACTCTGTGAGATAGTAAGAAGCCATCCCCTTTACTTTAATCCACTTTCTAAGATTAAGGAACCATTTCCATTGCAAAGAAGGAAATCCCTTTTTAATGTAAGCTTCAATATAGGGATGAACTAAAAGCGTAATCTGTTTCTCATTCTGTTCATTCAAGATATACTTCAAATTCCCTTCTATATCATCCATCAAAATAATACTCGCTTTAATTTCACCGGTTCCATTACAAGTTGGACATTTTTCATTAGTGATAATATTCATTTCCGGACGAACACGCTGACGAGTAATTTGTACCAGGCCGAATTTACTTGGCGGTAAAATATGGTGTTTGGCACGATCCAAAGCCATCTGATCCCGCAAGTAGTCAAATAATTCTTTACGACTCTGGGGCTTATGCATATCAATAAAGTCAACTACCACAATCCCTCCCATATCGCGCAAACGCAATTGACGAGCAATTTCTCGGGCAGCCTCTTTATTGACCATCAATGCATTTTGATCCTGATTTTCCTGACTGGCTGTCCTATTACCACTATTCACATCAATCACATGAAGTGCTTCCGTATGCTCAATAACCAGGTATGCCCCTCCGGGAAGATTAACAGTCCTTCCAAATGCTGCTTTTATTTGTTTGTCAATGCCAAAATGCTCAAATATAGGCTCCTTGCCTTTGTAGAATTTGACAATATTTTCTAGATCTGGAGAGATTTCATGAATGTATGACTTAACCTCTTCATAGATAGCCGGATCTGCCACATAAATATGTGTAAAATCAGGATTTAGTAGATCGCGCAAAATAGTTGATGTTCTACCCATTTCCCCTAAAATTCGCTTAGAGGGCTCTGTTATGGGTAGCTTGCGAGAAAATGTTTCCCATTTAGCAATCAAATCCAATAAATCCTTTTGAAGTTCAGCGACCCCTTTATCCTCAGAGACTGTACGTATAATTACACCAAAATTTTTGGGTTTGATACTTTCTACTATCTTTCTCAAGCGGGTACGCTCTGCACTACTTCTAATTTTTTTCGAAATAGAAATAGTTTCAGAAAAAGGAACCAGCACCACAAATCGTCCTGCTATAGAAATGTCTGTGCTCAAGCGCGGGCCTTTTGTTGAAATAGGTTCCTTAACAATTTGCACAGGTACAAGCATATTGCGATTTAATACCTCAACAATTTTACCTGACTTATTGATATCGCGCTCCAGCTTCAGATTGGCAAGAAGCGTATCTTTATAGCTCCCATTTTTGATTATTTTGGTCAACTTGATCAAAGAGTGAACTTGTGGGCCCAAGTCAAAATAATGCAAAAAAGCATCCTTTTCATAGCCAACATCAACAAAACACGCATTCAAGCCAGGCATTATTTTTTTAACCCTACCTAAATAAATATCGCCAACAGCATAATTGTTGTCGATTTGCTCTTTGTTAAGTTCTACGAGTTGCTTGTCTTGCAGTAAGGCAATAGTCACCCCATTAGGCGACGAATTGATCACTAATTCTTTTACCAAAAGCTACGAAACAAAAGATGACACACTAGTCGTAATGTCATCGGTGAATACAAAAATTAATTAGAAATAAATGAGTAAAGCCAAACCCTTATGTATTCTCATTGTACAAAGATTAAAGGTTTCGTTCCCCCCTACCCCTATTACTTATTTTTTCTTGTGTCTATTTTTTCTCAAACGCTTTTTACGCTTGTGCGTAGCCATTTTATGTCTTTTTCTTTTTTTACCACTTGGCATAATTCTAGTTTTTAATATTATTAATTTATTTTTTTAATTCTTTCACTTTTCGATCTACAAACTCATCTAAATTGGGATCAGTTGCTAACTCCTTGGTTTTGATATAAGCAGCAATTGCTTGCTCCTTCATTCCTATATTTTCATAGCTTGAAGCAAGATAAAACCAAGCCTCAGACTGACCTGTTTGCGAAGTAACTACCTTAAAACGGGCTATTGCTTTTTCATATTGACCTGTTCTCATAGAAAACAGACCTAAGCTCATGTTTGCTTTTATATTCTTTGGATCTTCCTTTACAACATCACGTAGTAAAAGAATGCCCTTCATTGGATCTGAACTTCCAGTCACATAAGCAACCCCAAGCCCTATTTTAGGATCTAAACTGGTCGGCCGTAGTGCTTCCGCTTTTTGGTAAGCCAAAATTGCTTTCTGAATTAAAGCAGGCTGCACCAACGTATCTTGCATATATTGATATGCACTTGTAAACCGATCCCCGGCCATCAGCCAATTTGTATAAGTATTTTCTTCTTTTGCAATAAGCTCCCAATAAAAGGCACTAGGAGCAGGAATATTTACATCATCCCACCTTTGAGCCAACTGCTTTTGCAGCTGCAATCGTTCCATACCAGAAGTTTTTATCAGGGCTTCTTCTAGATATGTAATCTGCTGTGTGAGCTCTTCGTTGAGTGTTTGCTTACCCAAAATGGACACCGACTCCAGCGTTACCCTCGATGACCGATCACCCGCTTTATGCTGATTTGTTTTCGCTTGTTGTTTCTGAGAATTTGTCGTTAAACCTTTGATATCCAAAGAATATAAAGCAGCCATTAAAACAACCACTAGCCCAACAACAACGACTTGCTTTCTATTCAACATCTAAAAACAAATTACACCACCTTAGCCTTCTGTTTATTCCCATTTTTAACTTTTTCTATAAAAATCTTGGCGGGTTTAAGCGTGGGTACAAAATGTTCAGGAATGATGATTGTCGTATTTTTAGATATATTACGTGCTGTCTTCTCCGCTCTTCTAGTCACTAAAAAACTCCCAAATCCTCTCACATATACATTTTCACCATTAATCATTGCACTCTTCACTACATTGAAAAAAGCCTCTACGGTCTCTTGCACATCTACTTTCTCGATACCGGTTTTATTGGATATTTCTGCAACAATTTCTGCTTTGGTCATATTTTATTAAAATTTGATATTCGAAAATACTTAGCTTTGTTCCAGCTTTTTCGGGTTCCAAAGGTATCAGTTTAAATTCTATTTTGAAAATAAATCGTTGTTTTTAAGACAATAGATTAGGCCCTACTTCTTTCAAAGAAGTAAACATAAATACCTTATTACCTTACTGTAATCAGTTTCTGCTCAACAGCGTTTTCAAGATACCCAAATGCCAAAGTGTTTTCTAATGGTATATTATTATCTCTTAAAATAGCTTCAAACTCACTGGCATAAACTGGATTAACAGCCACCAAAAGACCACCACTTGTTTGTGGATCGGCAAGAATATACTTCTGTCGATCGGTAAGCTCAGTAACCTGATGCCCATAGCTTGCCCAATTGCGATTAGTCCCACCCGGAATTGCCTGCTGATCCAAATATTGATCCAAGATAGCGAACCTGGGCACTTTGTTAAATTCAATCACAGCTCGAAGGCCACTCCCCACACACAATTCTGCCAAATGCCCCAATAAACCAAACCCAGTCACATCCGTTATGGCTTTAACATAAGGCAGCTTACCTAAAAGCTCACCAATGTTGTTGAGTTTCGTCATAGCTCCAGAAGCCACATCAGCATGCCCTGCTTTAAGAATTCCTTTTTTTTGTGCCGTAGTTAGAATACCAACACCCAAAGGTTTGGTCAAATAAAGCAAGTTTCCAGCTTCAGCAGTCGAGTTTTTTTTCAAATTTTTGATATCAACAATGCCATTCACCGCTAAACCAAAAACGGGCTCTGGACTGTCAATACTATGACCCCCTGCCAAACTAATCCCTGCTTCTGCACAAATTGCACGCGCCCCCTCAAGTACTCTTTTAGCAGTTTCCGGGGCAAGTTTAGCAATGGGCCAGCCTAAAATAGCAATAGCCAAGATCGGCTTGCCCCCCATGGCATATACATCACTGATGGCATTGGCGGAAGCAATACGCCCAAAATCATAAGCATCATCTACAATAGGCATAAAAAAGTCAGTTGTAGAAATAAGTGCTGTCCCATTTCCCATATCATACACGGCGGCATCATCCCGGGTATCATTTCCAACCAACAACCGTGTATCACTTGGTGTTTTAATTGGACTATGTAGTATTTGATCTAAAATAGCCGGACTGATTTTACAACCACAACCTGCACCATGAGAGTACTGTGTTAACTTAATTTCTTCTATTTCGTTCGTGTTCATCGAATGGTATTCATAGAGAGCCGATCTAAGGTTTATTTTATTTCATTCTTTTGGTTCCTTTTGGCTGCAACTTCGTTGGATTTTTCGCAATAGTCTCCAACTATTGCTCCAAAATCCGCCTTATTTCGCTCAAAAATAACCGGCAATTACTTCTTAAAATAAACTTTAGACCGACTCAGAGTTTATATGTTGTTCTTTAATCGCTTGAGCCAATTTTATCACCGATGCTGCATTTTGCACAGCATGAGCACTACTACACTCGACCTCATAGATCGATGATGGCATACGTTTGCTCTGCCCAATTTGGTATGTCTTATCATAGTAAACTAAAACCAATCGAGTAAAATCTTTGATTCGATTTTCCTGGATGGCTAATAGGGCTTCCTTGGTTTGCACTGGACCCAATCGTTTCCCAATTCGCTCCGTGCATGTTATCAGAAAATCTTTATCGAGCTCCCCATACTCATCAGCTAAAAATTGGATACGCACCTCCAAGGGAACAAGCAATTTGATTAAATTGGTTACACGCATCTGTTGCCAAAGTGGATGAGGAATTACACGCTTGCCAATGGTAATACTTTCATCTTCAATCCAAATTACTTTTTGAAGATCCATTTTTTGCAAAGCAAAAGCCAAATCATTCTCAAATTGCTCTTGGGTAGGCTGTATCAATGTCCCCATCGAACCGTAAGAAGACCCACGATGCTGGGCCAAATCTTCTAAATCAATCACCTGTTCACCTTGATTTTTCAACACGCTCAGTAAAGCTGTTTTTCCCGATCCTGTCATTCCTCCTAGAACAAGTAATGAAAATGTCTCATTAAAGCTATCTAATACCCATCTACGGTATTGCTTATAGCCCCCCTCAAGCACACGCACCTCAAATCCATAAAATTGAAGCACCCAAGCCATAGCAGCACTACGCATTCCTCCTCGCCAGCAATGAACCACTAATCGTTTACTAGGAGCTATTTTCAGTACCTGCCTGATAAACCCAGACCATTTCGTCCCAACTAGATCAAATCCCAATAAAATGGCTTCTTCACGACTGCATTGTTTATAACAGGTGCCCACCTGAACGCGCTCTTCATTGCTAAAAATTGGCAAATTACAAGCCCCAGGTATATGCCCTTGCTCAAACTCCAAAGGCGTACGTACATCCACAATCGGGATGCTTTCAGCAAATGCTAGATAATCCTTTATACTAAGCCGATGAATCATGCTGGTTGTAGCTGACGCAAATAGAGCTGAATGGTGTTTTCGAGTCCTAAATATAATGTATCACAAATCAATGCATGCCCAATACTAACTTCCAAAAGATGCGGGATGTGCTGGACAAAATAAGCCAGATTATGCAAATCTAAATCATGGCCAGCATTAACCCCCAAAAGGCATTGATTAGCCATTTTTGCGGCTTCGACATAGGGCTTGATGGCAGCTTCGCGATTAGTATAATATGCTGAGGCATAAGTTTCAGTATATAGCTCAATCCGATCGGTTCCTGTGCTAGCTGCAGCCTCTACCAGCTGCTCAATAGGATCTATAAAAACAGAAACACGTATTCCTGCTGATTGGAATTCGGCAATGATATCTTTCAAATAGGCTTGATGCTTAATCGTATCCCAACCATGATTGGAGGTGATTTGTCCTTCTGCATCGGGAACTAGGGTAACTTGTGCAGGCTTGGTCGCTAAAACCAGATCCACAAATTTTCTCTCTGCGGGATTACCCTCAATATTAAACTCTGTCGAGATGACTTGTTTCAGATCAAATACATCTTGATAACGAATATGTCGCTCATCCGGACGAGGATGAACCGTAATCCCCTGCGCCCCAAAACGCTCCGCATCAAGTGCCATATTGACCAGGTTGGGATTATTACCCCCACGTGAATTACGCAGCGTAGCGATTTTATTAATATTTACTGAAAGTCTTGTCATTGGCCAAAAATAAAAACCCTTTCGTTAATTAACGAAAGGGTTTTTATTGTCTAAAAATCAGTCTAATCCCTCCTCCAAAAGCTGGGAAGAACAACGTTTTCTAGTAACGATAGCTATCAGGTTTAAACGGCCCCTGAGGAGATACTCCTATATAGGCAGCCTGATGATCGCTTAATACATCCAACTCAACACCAATTTTAGCCAAATGCAAACGGGCCACTTTTTCATCCAAGTGTTTTGGAAGGGTGTATACCTTATTTTCATACTTGCCATGATTGGTCCAAAGTTCTATTTGTGCTAACGTTTGGTTCGTGAATGAATTCGACATCACAAAAGATGGGTGGCCCGTTGCGCAGCCCAAATTCACCAAACGACCTTCAGCCAAAATGAGGAGATCTTTCCCATCAATAGTATATTGATCTACCTGTGGCTTAATCTCTACTTTGGTATTACCATAGTTTTTATTTAGCCAAGCCATGTCGATCTCATTATCGAAATGGCCAATATTGCATACAATGGCCTTATCTTTCAATAGTTTAAAATGCTCAGCACGCACAATATCACAATTACCAGTGGCTGTTACTACGATATCCGCTTCTTTCACGGCACTAGCAAATTTCTTCACCTCATAGCCTTCCATAGCCGCTTGAAGCGCACAAATAGGATCTATTTCGGTCACGATCACACGAACTCCCGCATTGCGAAGTGAATCTGCTGATCCTTTGCCTACATCACCAAACCCAGCAACAACAGCCACTTTTCCAGCCATCATTACATCGGTAGCACGGCGAATGGCATCCACCAGCGACTCCCGACATCCATATTTATTATCGAATTTGGACTTGGTCACCGAATTGTTTACATCAATAGCTGGCAAATGAAGTGTTCCATTCTTCATTCGCTCATATAAACGATGTACTCCAGTAGTGGTTTCCTCAGATAAACCACGAATACCTGCAATTAGCTCCGGATACTTATCAAATACCATATTGGTTAAATCGCCCCCATCATCCAAAATCATATTTAGAGGTTCTCTATTAGACCCAAAATAAAGCGTCTGCTCGATACACCAATCAAACTCTTCAGCGGTCATTCCCTTCCAAGCATACACAGGAATTCCAACAGCAGCAATAGCAGCAGCAGCATGATCCTGAGTAGAAAAAATATTACAAGATGACCAGGTTACTTTTGCACCAAGCTCAACCAATGTTTCAATCAACACAGCTGTTTGAATCGTCATGTGTAAACATCCGGCAATATTGGCCCCTTTTAACGGCTTGGATGGACCAAATTCCTGACGAAGTGCCATCAAGCCCGGCATCTCAGCTTCAGCTAATTTGATCTCTTTACGGCCCCACTGGGCCAATGAAATGTCCTTCACTTTGTAAGGAACATAGTTCGTCTCTACTGATGACATAGTTTTTAGGTTTTTTTTGATGAGTCATAAAAGTAACTATTCTCAGCACAAGAAGAAAGACAAATCCTTAAACACGCTCAATTACAGTAATTTAATCTCAAACAATTTATCCCATTTCCAGTATTACGTAACTAACTCCCTGGCCAAAAAGCATCTTCAATATGACGCAAACAATGCCGACCTGAAGAATTAAACAAAATGGAAATAATATCAAAACGGATCTCCCCTCGATGGTTCATCATATGGATATATGCTTCTGCGGCCCGATCCATCAAACGCTGCTTAGTTCGACCAACAAATTCTTCTGGCTGACCAAAGCCATATCCGCTTCGAGTCTTTACCTCCACAAAAATGATTCTATGTTCCTTGTAGGCGATGATGTCTATTTCAGCCCGCTTAAATCTCCAATTAAGTGCTAAAATTTCATAACCCAATCCCTCCAAATATTCTTTTGCCAGGTCCTCTCCATAAACACCCAAAAGATGATGCTTTGCACTCATTTATTGATCACTGCACCTAGAAAACTCGATATTCCTTTCTCAACCTCTTTCACCTGCATATATCGCTTCATCAAAATAGTTTGATTATCGATATCTGTTTCCTGCTGAATCTCTACACGAATGTTATTTAGAATATGATCTATTTTCCGCTTCTTGAGATGAAATATTCCACCGAGAACGGTTGCTTTGAGGTTTTCACGCTCATTTTTGACATAAATTTTTCGCTTGGTATACCAATTATCACTTAATGTATACGGTGATGAAACTAACGAAATTGATAAATCTACTATGGCTACGTTATGATGCTTGATAAAATCTTGTTCGGTTGGTAAACGCCCTGCACTCATTTGGGTTCGATACTCCTCCAAAATAGTCTTACACGCTATATGATCAAACTCAACATCAGCCAAGTTGGCTAGCATATACGAAGCGATATAGGTCTCCTGCTGATCGTCCCATTGAACCCGCTCAGCCCCATATTGGAGTAGCAAACGAATAATTTCTTTCTCTTGAGGCTCATCTGTATGAGAGATGACTAAGCGCTTCTCTGGGTCCTCAAATAATTTGGGGGCCGATTGTTCCGCAGCCCGCTCCGCTTGTCCGGAATCTCGCTTCCATTTGCCTAAACGTATTTTATTCAGCTCCGAAACCAAAATCCGCTCCTCCATCTGCAGAAGTGTACTACACTCCCGTATAAAAACAGAAGCTTTAATGCTATCCGGTATTTTGGCTATGCTCTCCACAATATCGTGGATGACACCGGCTTTTTTGATGGGATCAGTACCTGCCTCCTGAAGTAAAATAGAGGTTTTATATAGAATGAAATCTTTTTGATGTTTCTCGATATAAGCCTTAAAAGCTGTACTTCCAACCTTACGCACATACGAATCTGGATCGTGCCCATCTGGGAAAAGAACGATTTTCACATTTAAGCCTTCTTCCAATATCATGTCCAAACTCCGTAAAGAAGCCTTAATACCTGCCGCATCTCCATCATAAAGAATCGTTACATTTTTAGTAAAACGACCAATCAAACGAATTTGCTCAATAGTTAGAGAAGTACCCGATGAAGCCACCACATTCTCAATGCCCGCTTGATGCACCGACAGTACATCAGCATAACCTTCTACCAAATAACAATTATCTATATCCCGAATCGCTTTTTTAGCAAAAAAGATCCCATAAAGCACATTCGATTTATGATAGATGTCACTCTCGGGCGAGTTGACATACTTTGGAACTGATTTATCAGTCTTCAGTGTTCGTCCACCAAAAGCAACAATCCGCCCCGTAAAGCTGTGAATAGGAAATATTACCCTCCCCCGAAATCGATCATAAAGCTTATCTCCATCCTTGCGAATGGTGAGTCCCGTTTCTTCCAGAAAATCGGTTTTATATCCTTCCAAAAGCGCTTTTTTGGTCAATGCATCCCATTGTTCAGCGGAATAACCTAATTCAAATTTTTTGATGATGTCTTCTCTAAAACCACGCTCCTTGAAATAACTGAGTCCAATGCTAATCCCCTCTTGGCTCTCCATTAATTGTGTCCGAAAGTATTTACCTGCCCATGCAGAGATGATAAACAAACTTTCACGATGATCACTTGCCACCTGATCTTCGGATGTGTTCTCCGTCTCCTCGAATTCGATTTGGTATTTATTTGCTAAATACCGAAGTGCTTCGGGATACGAAGCATGCTCATGGTCCATCACAAAACGAACAGCGTCTCCGCCCTTGCCACAACCAAAACACTTAAAGATCCCCTTAGCCACCGATACATTGAACGATGGGGTTTTCTCATCATGAAAAGGACATAGACCAATCAAACTAGTCCCACGCTTTTTCAAATTCACAAAATCACCAACAACCTCTTCTATTCGAGCTGCCTCAATAACTTTATCTACTGTGCTTTGTAAAATCATAATTCCATGTGATGGGCTGAGAGCCTGTTTAAAATTTATTTAATTTTATTCTTATGGTTCTTTTTGGCTGCAATTTCGTTAAATTTTTTCGCCGTAGAAGCCCCGCTATGGCTCCAAAATCTGCCTCATTTCGCTCAAAAATACCCTATAATAATTTCATGAAATAAAATTTAAACAGGCTCGAACAAAAATAAGCTTTTGTTAATAGCCCTATCGCAATGTTAAGCCCAATCCAAATGAATCAGCATTTAATCCATTAGATTGCAAGTAGTGTCCATACCGTAGCTCTATCGCATTTAAGTGATTCCAGCCCAATATACCCCTAGGTGGAGCTATTCTAACATTTCCCCCCAAATAATTACTCGTCATTGTAGAAAGATCGTAATCACTGGTATAGAAAGGCTCATCAATTGTATGCATACCATATGGAGCGAAATATCTTGTCCCATGCTGCATATGAAGCCTGTAAAAAGGACTTACAGAAAAAAAAGGCGTGATTTTAAAAGGTACTTCTAATTCAGCGGTATGTGCATTAATCCCCCAATTATCAACATAGAAGCGATAAAAAGATCTAATGATTACTCGATCAGTTAAAAAATAGTTTGTTCTTAGACTAATAGGTAATTTATATCGACTGTTTGGCAAATTTTCTACCTTTTCAGACCCATCAATAAAATATACCCGGTGGATTTTAATCGCCAACAAACCATGCTGATAACTCGGCTCTGCAATAAGTGCCACCTGCATTCGACGGTTGATCACCTGCGATAATAAAAATAATGCACTGAATGAATTACGAGGGGAATGATCAATTGGTGTTGGATCGTCCACATTACCTGAACCATAACCTGGTGGGCGCAATTCCACAGGAAGTATATCTGCCCAAGTATCAAGGTAAACCTTTCCCTTAAAACTAAATTCACGATTCTGATCTCGAGACAATTGACTAAACTCCAATCCCAATCCGCGCGACTCATAATGATACTCGTGGGAGTAGTACCCCGTCAACCCATAGGTCAAACCACTCTTGGGATTATTTACACTCCAAGTCACAGAGGGATAAATTCTTCTATCGTGTCTTGAGGCTGCAGATAACACATCATCTAAACCCTCGATATGACCAATATGGGCAGATGATGCCGAGGTATAATCATCAATACCTAACTTAATATCTAAACTATGATTACGATACTTTTTATCATACTTGGATAACTTAATATCGATCACACCCGACGCATCAGCCAGATTTTGTGTACCAATACCTCCCGTCACAGCTGAGTTGTTTCCATCCTGACGATAATAGCCAGATACAAAGTTGATTTCTTCCAGCCTCAATTTGCGATTATAATAGGGAATACTATCTCGCATGTGCTGCGCAAATGAGCTAAGCACACTGAAGTACATAGCTAGAATGACTAGCTGAATAAATCTCATCATAGTATTCCCTATTTAATTACAACCACAACCGCCACCACTTTTACCTCCATTAGCCCCTGAAGAACCTTCGCGATAAACCTGGAAATTCAACTCCATCGACTGGACTTGACGCGGTGAGAGTATCATCTCTGAATCCCTTAAATAACTCTTCTGAAATGACCTCACTACTGCACATGAAGACAATAATCCCAACACTAATACAGACACTAACAAACCCATTTGTATTTTTCTTGCTTCCATAAAACCCTCCTTTTAAATTGATCAATGTCTTCCTAGAAACTCCCTATACAATTACACCCCCT
>JACCDN011170767.1_pt1 | contig 24183 bp, 23 predicted proteins | sample 7441691 | NCBI WGS metagenome assembly JACCDN01 (sample SAMN15323439, study PRJNA562643) | freshwater metagenome | isolation source: river surface water | place: USA:Blue River Watershed | collected 2017-08-16 | reverse complement strand
CGCTACGACCACGACGTTGGAAAGGCTCATGAAATAGTCGAGCCGTCCGGAAAAGCGCTTGAAGTCCTTTTTTATATCCAGGCTGGGGTTGGCCATCTGCTCATGCGGGAGCATGATGTTGAGGCCGATGGAGTGGCTGTCGTTGTTCAGGCTTCCGTCCCGATGGCCTTTGTTGGCGGCTTCCATGATTCCCGGGCCTCCGCCGGTGACCACGTCCATTCCTGCCGCTCCGATCATCCGCGCCAGGCGGTAGATCTGGTTGTACTGCGGGTCGTTGGGCTGGATGCGCGCCGAGCCGAAAATGGTGACCCGAAAATGCTTGTGCGCCCCGTTTCGCTTGCTGATCTTGGGGTCCAGATCCTGGGTCCCATTGGGGGATTCGGTCATGTTTGGGTTTTAGCTTCCTCCCATTCTATCATTTTTGGCCCTTTTTTTCAATTGGAAAGCCTTTCTCTGGGTACACCCCTCCTTCAGCGGCGCAGATCGCAGCCAAGACAAAGGGTACTTGAATATGTTGTCCTTCTCCTAATTCTACCTCGGCCCTCTTTTCCGACGTTAAAAGGATTTCCTGCATGCCCTAATAGCACCTGCGGTCTCTTTGGTTATAGCGTAGGGCGCCTTTAGGGGGTCCAATTTAGTCTCAAGTGAAAACAGGCTATTCTTTAGACTCATCCTTGTCAGGAAAAATTGAGGACATGGTTTCCTCAATGATGGGGGGACCTGTCGTTTCCAGAGGGAAAGGGAGACCGCATAACTGCCTAGCCGCGCGCATAGCCTCTCTCTCATCTGCTGCATGGATCGCAGGGTTGTTGCCACTTTTTACCTTCCTCACCATATCCTCGATTTCAGTCGGCGATGGAGCAAGATCTCTAATAAGTTGGCGAACATGATGACGGTCTTGGTAACGTTGATGCCCCGGAGCTTGTCTCATAAAAATAGGATGATAATTTGAATTTAGGCCAAACTCTATCACTGATTAAAATTTGGCGTCAAGGAGGTCCGACTTTATGACTTACTCGTAATTCATTATCGGCTACCCTTCTCCTAAGCAAGCTCTCTTGATATCCTCCACGCCGATTCCTGCCGCTTTGTACAGCTGCTCCCAGGTTCCCGAAAGCTGATATTCCTCTACGGCCAAGTGCCTGATCCGCGTCTGCAGGCCCTCTTCGGCGATCAGCTTGTTCACTTGGGCCGCCAGGCCGGTCAGCGCCTGGTGGTCCTGCACGGTGACGACGCGGCCGGTCTTTTGGATCGAGGCTTTGATGAGCGCTGCGTCCAGCTGCTTCATGGCGCTCACGTTGATCACTTCCACCGAAACCTGTCCTTTCAGCTGATCCGCGGCCTGAACGGCTAAGCTCGTCGTCGAGCCGCTGCTGATCAGCGTGACCTTATCCCCTTGCCGCAGCAGATCGGCTTTGCCGTATTCAAAACGATAGTTCTCGTCGTAGAAAGGCGTGCCGTTCTCCTTCAGGATCACAGGGAGCTTGTGCCGGCCCATGCGCACGTAGAAGTTGCCGTAATGGCTGGCGACAAAGCGGATGATGAAATCTGTCTGGTTCGCGTCCGCCGGTTCCAGAAGATGGGTGTTGAAGAAGCCCAGGAAGGAGCCCAGATCGTCTATGGACTGGTGGGTCGGCCCGTCTTCCCCCACGGAAAGGCCGCAGTGCGTGGCCACCATCTTCACGTTGGTCCGGTTGATGTCGTTCACGCGGGCCTGGTCCTTGGCGCGGCTGGTCATGAAGGCGCCGAAGGCGGAGGCGAAGGGGACATAGCCTTTCAGGCTCAGCCCGCCCGCCAGGCTGACCATGTGCTGCTCGGCGATGCCCGCATCGAAATGCCGGTCGGGATGGGCCGCAGCCAGGAGATCGGTTTTGACGGACCCGGAGACGTCGGCTGTCATGGCCAGAATGCTCGGATTGCGATCAGCCAGATCCTTGAGGGCCTTGCCGTAGGCGCTGCGGCAATCGGCGCTGCTGCCCGCTGGTAGAATCATGGGGGCGCCCGAGTCAAACCCCTCTATTTTGGAGAGCGCTTCGGTGTGCTGGGGTTCCGGGGGCTGCCACTTCACCTTGTTTCTGCGGAAATCCTCCAGCAAAGCGTTTTCCTCGTCCGTCATGGCCAATGGGCCTGCCAGCTCCTTTTCCGCTTGCTCCGGCTTGGGGGCGACTCCGTGCCAGGTGGCCTTGTCCGCCATGCCATCCGCTTCCATAAAGCTCACTCCTTTGCCCATCACCGTGCGGCCGATCAGTATCGTTGGTCGCTCGGACTGATGGGCTTGATGCAAGGCTGCCCACAGCGCGCTGTAGTCGTGCCCGTCCACCTCGATGGCGTTCCATCCTGCCGCTTCCCAAAGGGCTGGGGGGCGAATGGGCATGATTTTGGCCAGGCTGTCGGAAAGCTGGACCCGGTTGCGATCCATGAACACAATGTAGTTCTTCAGCTTGTATTTGCTGGCGAAGTTCATCATTTCGTACACTTGCCCCTCCTCGCTCTCGCCGTCGCCCACCAGGCTGAAGACTTTCTTGCCCGTCTCTTTCAGCTTTTCGGCCAAGGCAAAGCCCGAGGCGACCGAAACGCCGATGCCCAAAGGCCCTGTGCCGTAGGGGATGCCCCGAACGTGGCGGGTGATGTGGCCTTCGTAGACCGATCCGAACTTGCGAAAGCCTTCGACGACGTCTTTTTTTGGGATGTAACCCATCTCCGCCAGCACGCTGTACACGGCCGGGGAAATGTGTCCGTTGGAGACCACCACATCCTCGCCGCTTTGGCCGATGATGAAGGTGTAGAGCAGGGCCAGGTAATCGATGCTGCTGCAAGAGCCGCCGGGATGCCCGGATTGCGCATTGGCGGTCATCTGCAAAATCGAGCGCCGGCAGCTCTTGCTGAAGGCGTTCAGGAAATCCAGGTGCTCCGTGCGGAGGGGTTGGCCAAGCTGGGGGATCTGCATGGTTTTTTTAATTTTTTTTCTTGAGTAGAGTTTAGCAGTTTATTGGAAAGTCGTCCTCAGGGTCTCTCTGGATCGAACGCTTGGAGCAACTGAGGGCTTTAAGCCTCATCTGGATTCTCCCCGCCTGTTCAAAAGCCCTTATTTCTGATAGAATAAAGCCATCATCAATTCCAAATCATGAGAGGGGAGGACATAAAAACCCAGATCTACCAGGCTTTGCAGAAATCCCCCCTGAAGGATCAGGTTCAGCGCCTCTCCCTTTTCGGCTCCTACGCTTGCGGAGAAGCTTCAGAAAAAAGCGATGTCGATCTCCTGGTTGAGTTCTTCCCCTCCTCGAAGATCGGATTTTTTGCTTTGGCCGAAATGCAGCAATCTATCGAAAGCTTTCTGATGAAAAAGGTCGATCTCCTCACGCCGGATGCTTTGAGCCCCTACCTCAGATCCGCAGTTCTTGATCAAGCCCAGCTGATCTATGAAAAATGATTTGGTTTTTCTGAGGCATATCCACGATTCGATCGAAAAAATCGAGCGTTATTTGGGGTCTCTAAACTATGAGGAGTTCATCTGCGATGAAATGCGCCTCAGCGCCGTCGTTCGGGAGCTGGAGGTGATCGGCCAAGCCGCCCGCCACTTTGGCGAAGATTTCAAGGGGATGCATGCTGAAATCCCCTGGAAAAAAATGATCGACATGAGGAATTTTCTCATTCATCAGTATTTTGGCGTGAGCGAAAAAATTGTTTGGGACACCTGCAAGGAGGACCTTCCTGGTTTGAAGGGCAAGATTTTTGCCCTCTTGAATAGGGAGCCTTGATTTAGGCAAAAATCTCTTTCGAAAAAAGCCCCCCTCTTCCCGACAAGTCGGACTTCGGGGGGGGTCAATGCGCGAGCGGCGCTCCATCTTCTATCCTCCCTGGGGCGGAGGTTTGCGGAACCAGACGATTCCCGCCATGGTCGTGTTGACGGCCAGGAAGGTGAGGGGTTGGGCTATTCCGGCTGTCGTCCAATCCCTTATGGCGCAAATTTGGATCAGGCAGGCGACGAAGAACATCGTCCAAGCTGTTTTACTCTCTTTGCTTGGATCCTTCCAGGCTCCCGCTGCGCTTGGCCCAACCGCAATGAAGGTGGCAAACAGGCTGCAGGCCAAACCCAGCAAGGGGTTGCCGCTGGTTGCCCAGGCAAAGGCGCCCAAGGCGGCCAGCGCAGTGCAGGCTGTGTCCACCCACCCCCAGCTGAAGGTCCCTCGGAAGAGAGCGGAGAGAAAAACGGCAATGGCGCCCAGAAGGCCTCCAAACACTTGCCAGCTGAAGGTCCCGTGAGCCCACATCGTCGCCAGGGTGATGCTGTCGAGCACCGACCAGATGCCGAATGAAGTGATGGAAGGCTCCGCCCATCCCTCTTTTTTCCAGATGTCCCGAAGGTAGGGCACGAAGGCCGCCGTGAAGAGGGCTCCGGCCAGAATTGACAATGCTTCCTGCACAGTCTTTTTCCTTTCGTTCAAACTTCATGCGTCCCGCATGACGGGGCTAAGCTCATGTGCGAGCAGCGCGCCAAAGGCCAATCTTGACCCCCGGGGTGCCGCCCGCACGGATTCTTTTGCGTTCGCTCGCGAATTGGAAAGGAGCAATTCTCCCGCAAGCCCCGGCTTCAGGCCAGGCTTTTGGGAAGGCTGCACTATAACCCTAAAAAATAACTTCAGTCAATCCCTGTTTAATTGCAGAGTTCCAGCCCCATTTTCCAGATGAGGCTGGAAGAGGCTGAAAATTGAAACGCAAAGTATTTTGCGGGGCTTTGCCCGGCAATTCGGCTCCTTCATTCAATAAGCATCGCATCGCCGAAGCTGAAGAAGCGATATTCCTTTTCGATTGCCTCCTGGTAGGCCTTTAGGATGAATTCCCGGCCGCTCAATCGAGGACCAATGGGGAACTCTTCATCCGCTGCAGCGGATGCTGGGTGGCAGGAGTCGGCAAAGCTGCTCGCCAGCATCAGTAGGGTGCTTTTGGGCACGTGGAAATTGGTGATGAGCCCATTCACGAACTTCCAGCGGTAGCCCGGATAAATGAAAATGTCCGTCTCGCCCGATCGGGCCTCCAGGATTCCCGAATCATTGGCGCAGCTTTCCAGCACCCGCACGCTGGTCGTCCCCACGGCGATGATTCGACGCCCTTCCGCCTTGGCCTGATTCAGCCTTTTCGCCGTGGCCTCCTCTAGGTTGAACCATTCGTGGTGCATCTTGTGCTCCAGCGGGTTCTGCGTCTTCATGGGCTGGAAGGTTCCCAGTCCCACATTCAGGGTCACGAACTCCATCTGCACCCCTTTCTTTTTGAGCTTTTCCATCAGGTCTACGGTGAAGTGCAGCCCGGCCGTGGGAGCGGCCGCCGAGCCCTCGCGCTGGGCATACACCGTTTGGTAGCGCTCGGGGTCCTCCAGCTTTTGCCGGATGTAGGGAGGCGTGGGCATTTGGCCTTTGGCCTTCAGGTAGGCCCTAAAGTCCTCTCCTTCGAACTCCAGGATCCGAGTGCCAGAATCATTCACAGAAAGAACCGAAACTCTCATTTTGCTGCTCAGCGCAAAGCTGGCTCCTGCCTTAAAATATTTTCCAGGCCTCACCAGGGCTTCCCATCCCCCCTCCGACAAGGGGCGCAGCAGCAGGATCTCGGCAGTTTTTCCCTTCAGCTCAAACTCCAGTCGCGCCGGAAGCACGCGAGAATGGTTCATCACCAACACGTCGCCTTGGCCCAGCAGATCTGGAAGATCATAGAATCGGTGGTGGCCGATGATTTGAGTTCGCCGATCCAGGCGCATTAGCCGAGAGTGATCGCGCGGCTCCACGGGGGTTTGGGCGATGAGCCCCGGCGGAAGAGCATAGTCGAAGTCGGAAAGGTTCAATTTGGTTGAGTTACAAATTGCAGCCTAGCTTAATAAGCTTGTAGGCTCCCAAGTTGGATGGGTAGGCTCCCAAAGTACCAAAAAAAGCCCCGTGTTTCCACGGGGCTTTCAATCGAATCGAAGCCGGATTACTCCTTCTTTCCTCCTTTCTCCCCCTCGGATGCAGGGGCTGCGCTTTCGGCGGCTGCAGCGACAGGGGCTTCCACCTCTTCTTTTCTGGGGGGAGCAATGGTTGCAATGCTGATATCTGGCGCATCCAGAAGCTTGATTCCGGCAGGAGCTTGGATGTCGCCGATGTTCAGGTGGGAATGGAAATCCTTCATGCTGCTGATGTCCACTTGGATGTCGTGGACCAGATCCTTGGGAAGGCATTCCACGGCGACTTCGGTTTTGTTGGAGATGAAGACTCCTCCCATCTCCTTCACGGCTGGGGCCTCGCCCACAAAGACCAGGGGGATTTGGGTGTGGATCATCTGGCCTGCCTTCACGGCCAGCAGGTCCACATGAATCATGTCGTCCGTTACGGGATGGTACTGCACGTCGTGGATCAGGGCGTCCATCTTCTTCCCTCCCAGGCTGAGGCTCACGATCGAGCTCCTTCCGGATTTCTTGTAGGCCCTTCGGAAAGTCTGGTAGTCGGTGGTCATCTGGACCGGCTCGACGCCTTTTCCGTAATACACCATAGGCAGGGCGCCGGAATTCCTGGCTTCCTTCACGGAGGCGTATTTGCCCTGCTCGACTTCGATAATGATTTTTTCCATACGGGTTCTGAAAGGTTTAGGAATTAATGTTTTTTCTTCGTTTCAGGCGGCATTCAGCCTGGCCAAGTGGCCCACTAGGTCCGTCCTTGTCAGGATGCCTGACAGCTTGCCTTTTGCGTCCAGCACCGGCAGCCGGTTCACTTTGCGAGCGGCCATCAGGTCGATTGCCTGCTTCAGGGTGTTCTCCTGCCCGATCGTCGCCACGTCCCTCACCATCACTTCGCCGGCGGTTCGGGCCAAGTGTTCTTTCAGCGACTGGTTGAAGTGTTCGGGGCTTTGGAAATAGACGATGCTGCCCAAGAGAGGAAAAGCTGCAGGAGGCTGCAGGCTGGCCATTCGTCGGATCAGGTCGCTCTGGGTGACGATTCCCACCACCCGATTCCCCTCATCGACCACGGGGAGACCCAAAATACCATGCTTCTCCATCAGCTCAAAGACCTTTTTCAGCCCGTCCGTCTCGGTGACGGAGATGACTTTCGCAGTCATCAGCTCGCCTACGGTTTTCTTCATCAGCTTGTCCATTTTTTCTGGGGAATTGGGGGGTCGAAGTCTTTTTTGCTGGCTGCGTCAGCCGTAGCTCCGATGTCCATCGGAGCGAAGGCTGGTGCCTGGAGAGGGACTCGAACCCTCACTCCCGAGGGAAAGAGATTTTAAGTCTCTCGTGTCTACCGGTTCCACCATCCAGGCCGGGCATGCTCGCTAGCCGCTTTTCTTGCCCCAGGCGGTTGAAAAGGGCCTTCGCCCTTTAGCAGCCTCGCTATTCTAGGGAACTTCGCCTTTCAAGACAAGCATTTTTTGAGCTACAATGGGCACCTACCGTCTTTTGCCTATGACCTTCCTTTCCCGCTTCATCGGCGATCCGTTGGCTTTGGGCAGCCTCGCCCGAGATGCTTCCCTGGGGCAGCTTTCGCACGCCTCTTTGCTGGAGGGGCCTGAAGGCATGGGAAAATGGACCCTGGCCTCCGGCTTGGCCAAATCCTTTTTCTGCCCTCAGGCTTGCGGCCATTGCGATTCTTGCCGGCTAGTCGAATCGGGCGCGCATCCCGACGTGACGGTCCTTGCCGACGACGGGGAGTCGCTCAAAATCGAAACAGTCCGCGAGCTGATCCAGACCGTCCATTTGCGTGCCCAGGGAGGCAGGCGATGCGTCCTGATCGAGCATGCGGAAAGAATGAAGGCTGAAGCCCAGAACGCCTTGCTCAAGACCTTGGAGGAGCCGCCGGGGTCCTGCTTCCTCATCCTCACCAGCGCGGATCCGGGCCGACTGCTTCCTACGGTCATTTCCCGCTTGCGCGTGTACGCCTTGCGCCCCCTTCCGGACAAGCTTCTGGAGCAGGCCCTAATTTCCGGGGGCTTTGCGCAGGCGCTTGCTCCGGGGCTGCTGGACCTTGCCCAAGGCCGACCTGGCTTGGCTCTGGACCTTCTGGGCCACCCTCAGAAAATGGCCGATTGCGAACAGATGCAGCTGAGGATCGAGCAAGCTTTTTCCTCCAGCGGCCTCTTGGCGAAAATGGAGCTTGCTGAAGCCCTGGAGAAAGATTCTGGGCAGCTTGATCTGTTTTTCCGGATGGGGTGGCTTTATTTGCGCAAAACCCTTCATCAGGCGGCTTCAGGTTCTCAGCGCTCCTTTTCTTCCTCCGAAGTGGCGGAGCTGTTTGAATCTTTTCTGAGAACACGCTATCTTATTTCAGGAAACATCAACAAGCGCTTGGCTTTGGAGCAGCTGTTCCTTGGGGGAAGGCCTCAGTCCATTCGCTCGGCTTAATCCTGGCTCAATGTACCAGCTTTACCTCTTTTTGTCCGCGCTCCTGGCCATGGCGGCTATCCTGGCCTATCGCTATTGGTCTTCCACGCGCCAAGCGAAAGAGGCTTTCCGCGAAAAGGTGGCGAGCCAGATCGAGGAAAACCGCAAGGATCAGGAGGCCGAAATCAAGCTTTCCTTCAGGGAGGCCTTCTTCAAAGAAAGCTCCGCCAAGCCTTTTGACGTCAAGCGCTACCACCAGGAGTTCGCCGAAGGCGAGCTGGCTTTGGCGCGAAAAGAATGGGAGCGGGCCAAAAGGCACTTCATCCAGGCTATCGCAGTGGCCGAGAATGAGCTGGACGCCTCGATGAAGCTGGCCTACGCCTATCTGCAGACCGAAGAGTTCAGCCGAGCCGAAACCCTTTATCGGCGACTGATCGAGCTGAACCCTGAGGGGCCGGAATCCTACCAGCGGCTAGGCTGGGTCCTGGCGAAAAAAAAGCGCTACAAGGAAGCTATCCAGGCCTATGTTCGGGCCGTGGAGCTGGATCAGAAGAATGCCGATGCCCTGCTGGCCCTCGGCAAGCTTTACCATCTGCTCATGCGCTATTCGGTGGCTGGCGAGTGCTTCCGTCGCGTGGCCGAGCTCAAGCCCAGGGATGTGGAGGCGCTTTTCCTCTTGGCGGAGGCTTGCGGGAAGGATGAGGATTTCGAGAATTCCCTTTTCGCCTACGAGCGCATTCTGGCCCTGGAGCCCTATAACGAGGCGGCCAAATCCGGCCTGCAGGAAGCCAAGCTTCGCATGGCCGAAGCCGAAAGGCAAATGAAGCTTTCCCAAGCCTCTGCCCTATCCGATTAACCCGATTTGAAATGCATTTCGCAGACAAGCTGGTCCGCCGCATCAGCGCCCTGGACAATCCCACCGCGCTAGGCTTGGACCCTTTGCCGGAGCATCTTCCGGACTTTATCGTCAAAAAGGCGCTGAAGGAGCATGGCTTGAGCTTTCAGGCCATGGCGGAAGCCATCCTTCGCTTCAACTGTGGCATCATTGATGCGGTGGCCGATCTCGTTCCTGCAGTGAAGCTCCGCTTTGCCTTTTACCAGGCTTACGGAGCCGAAGGCCTGCGCGCCTACCAAGAGACGCTCCGCTACGCTCGGGGAAAAGGGCTTTTGGTGATTGCGGACGCCAAGCTCAGCGAGTGCGGCAGCGCTGCCAGGGCCTATGCCCAAGGGCATTTGGGCCAAGTGGAAATTTTCGGAGAAAGGCTTCCCGGCTTCTGCGCCGATGCCATGACAGTGCTGCCCTACCTGGGTTCGGAGGGCATTCTTCCTTTCGCCCAAGTCTGCCAGGACGAAGGCGCAGGCATTTTCGTCGTGGTGCGCACGGCCAATGCTTCCGCGGATGAAATTCAGAGCCAGCCTTTGGGGGACCATTTGATGGACGAGCATGTGGCCATGCTGGTGGAGGGCTGGGGCCGAGATTTGATCGGCGAGAGCGGCTTTTCCTCCGTTGGCGCCGTGGTGGGCGTTGCCTATCCCGAAGAAGCCAGGCGGCTGCGCCACCTGATGCCCAACCAGATCTTTTTGGCAACGGGCTATCGGTCTCAGGGCTCCTCTGCGAAGAAGGTTCGCGCATGCTTCTACGAGAACGGCACAGGGGCGGTTGTCAGCGTCTGCAAGCCGGTCCTTCTGGCCTACCAGCAGAGCGGCCAGCCGGCAGAGGCGTATGCCGATGCGGCCCGCGAAGCGGCGCTGAGGATCAAGGGCGAACTGGCCCGAATGTTCTGAGGCCTCACCGGCCTGCCTTCATCTGAACTTCACTGGCACCACCCGATGGTCCTCGTTCTCCGGCAAGCCGGAGGGGTTCTCCTTGATCAGCCAGAGTTCGCCGGTGGCCGTTTCGGGCAGCCCGAAGGCGAGCTGGCCAGAAAAAGGCACAAATTCCTCCGTCATCCATTCGCCTTGGGCCTGCGCCGGGCCTTGCGCCAGTGTTTTTCCGTTGGCGTCGCGGAGCTCGATAGGAAAGCTGCCTTCGAAGAACCAGGGTCCTCGGGCCTCGCCCCGGACCTCCAAGGGGCTTTGCGCCAGCGCATTGGCCGCTGGCTCATCCAAGCGGATCATTGGATCCTCTTCCATGTGCGCCTGCGGATCCTCGGCTGGCTCATTCGGAGCCACTGCCCTTTGGCATCCGGCCATCAGGGCCAGGGCCGCCAAGGAAAGAAGGAGTTTTTTCATGATGCAGCGATTAGGGGCTAAAAGGATTTTTCCTGCCGCGCAAAAGGCCGATTTCATTATACTCCTTTTCGTCCATTGAGATCCCTCGATTTAAATTATCATTTGTTTTGGCTCGAGCTGCCTAAAGGCATTCGACACGAGCGAGCTATCAATCGATCCGATGACCCTATGACGCAAGAATGGCTGGAGGAGATAGAGCGTCAGATCAGAAACCCGTGGCCATTCAATAGCAAGAAAATCAATTCGCACAAAATCGAGGTCGGAAAAAAAACTCCCGGAAGCTGTAGTGGATGAAATGCTTAAGATTTTAGGGTAATGGATTCTGATGTGGCATTTACCCTTGGTAAAAGGTGAAAAGCCCATTCGGTGAATAGGGCAAGCTGCTTTTCGTCGTCTAGCGGCTAGAACATACTCCCATTGCGGGATAGCCGGGCCGTACGGAATTGAGCCCTGGAATTACATAAATTTAAAACTTTCCATGATAACCCTTACCCCTTCGTCAGTGGACTTATCGGTCCAAATGACATAATTTTGGCCATTGTAAGGAATAACCCACCATAACTGATTCCCATCGTCTGCGCTAAATTGATAGGTGGTTTGGCCTACAAACGGAATATCGGCTCTGTCGACTCGGGTATATCCCGAGAAAACCTCATCAAATAGGTAGTTCAACTCTCTATCATCCACATGAACATTGAAGTAGTTGGGATCTGGTTCAAATGGTCTTGAATTTCCTGGGAAGGCAATAACGTCCTTGCTGGCAATGTTTGTTAAGCCACTATCATCAACCGTCCAATCCATGGGATACTCAAAGGAGTATTTTAGCTCTTGGTTGGTATAAGTTTGAGTTGAAGCCTCTGTTTCATTTGTCATCGCAGGTATTTTGTTGATTTCCTCTTTGGGTATTGCGGTTTTATTGCAAGCGGAAAGGAGCAGGAGGGATGCGATGATGGTCATCAGGGAGGTTTTCTTCATAAGGTTGATTAGTGGACAGGTGATTCTATTATACTCCACTTTATTTTAGCCCTGCCCTTACGATCCTGAGCTTCCGGCCGAAGCAGAATCATGAATTGGCTCTGGCAAAAGGCGAAAAACTCATTCGGTGCAGGGCGCAAGGGCCGTATTTCCTGATCGCTTCCAGGTGCTCCGGCGTGCCGTAGCCCATGTGCTTGTCGAAGCCGTACTGAGGATGCTTTTTGTGCTGAGCTGCCATCCAGCGGTCCCGCGTCACCTTGGCCAAAATCGAGGCGGCGGCGATGCTGAGCACCGTGGCGTCCCCCCGGACGATGCCTTTTTGGGCAATCCCCATCACGTTCAGCGCCAGCGCATCGATCAGGATGAAGTCGGGCTGCGGGTCGAGCTTCAGCACGGCTTGGCGCATGGCCAGCTTGGCGGCGTTCAGGATGCCCATTTCGTCGATCTTCCGGGCATGGATCATCACCACGGCCCAGCTGACCGCGCTGCTTTGGATTTCGACGAAAAGCCGCTCTCGCTCCAGGGCGCTCAGCTGCTTGGAATCGTTGATGCCCGAATGGCGGAATCCTGCCGGGAAGATCACCGCTGCGGCGGCCACCGGCCCGGCCAAGGGTCCGCGCCCGGCTTCGTCCACGCCGGCGATCCATTGGAAGCCTATTTTTCTGAGCCGCTCTTCTTCTTGGTGCATATTCCTAGATTAAATCTAAATCTCATATACTTTTACAGCTCCAGCTTACAAAGCTTACGCAGCTTAATAAGCTTATAAGCTAGCGAGCTTGCGAGCGGCTAAGCTGGGTGGGATTTTGGATTTTCGCAATCAGCTCTTCCTCATCAGTAGCTCCCTCATCTCGGGCGTGACAGCTTGGCTTTTCAGCATCACCAAGCCGTAGACAAAAATTCCCAGCGGAACCAGCACGGCCAGCTGCCAAACGAACCACGCTCCTTGCATCAGCCAGAAGCCTCCTCCCACGGCTAAGCCCATCAGGCCCGCCGCCAAAAAGATTTTCAGCGTCGTATCGAATTTGAGCCTGAAGCCCAAAAAGCGCCGAGCCGCCCACAGCGTCAGAATCAAGATCAGCAGTTCGCAAAGCACCGTGGTCAAGGCGGCCCCGCGGAAGCCCCAGCGGGGGATGGCGATCAGGTTGGTGGCCAGGTTGAAAAGCACGCCCCCTCCATTGATCCACATCAGGACGCTTTGCCGGCCCAGCACCACCAGGGTGAAGCCGAACAGGTTGCTGATGAACGAGAAGACCATGGCGAACATCAGGATCCGAATCGCCAAGTCCGATCCGTAAATATGCTCGTTTCCGCTCAGGAATTTTGGATTGGAAATCAGCAAAGTGATAGGGGTGGCCAAAAGCACTGTTCCCACCAGCACCGGAAGGCCAGAGGCCATCAGGAAATCGAAGGAGTACTGCATCAGCTGCTGCACTTTTTTGCTTTTTTCCTCGATATAGCGGGTCATGGTGGGCAGCACGGCGTTCATGAAATAGATGGGAATCACCACCAGCATTTCCAAAAAGCGCATGGCTACACCGTAAAGCCCGGCTTGCGCATCTCCGCAAAGAGATGCGGCGCATTGCGCTGTTCCGTCGGGCAGGGTTTGGCTGTGCGGAAGCAGCAGGGTCATCAGCACCACATCGAGTCGGAAGTACAAGTTGCTCAGCACCAGGGCCACGCCGTAGGGGAGCGAGGTCATGAAGAGCTGCTTCCAAAACGGAAAGTCGAATCGCCAGCGCAGGCGGGCGTAGCGCCGGGCATAATAGGCTGTGATGGCCAGCATGACCCCGTTGCCCAAGGTGCCGGCCCAAAGAAGGTGGTAGAAGCCTTTCTGCGGATCGTCGGAAAAAAGAAAGAAGACGGCCAGAGCCATATAGCCCAAGCTCAGAACCTTGCCCACCACCATTCCGATCGTGGCGTACTGCATTTTAAGGTGCACTTGCAGCGCGCTGCTGATGGTGCCGTTCATCAGGGTCAGAATCGTCGAGGTGGTGGCCACGGCCACCCCCAAGGGGATCCAGGTCCCTTTGTAGGCCGGAATCAGAAAAGCAGCTCCTGCCGCCAAGGCCATTGTCACCAGGCAGAGCGCCCCTCTTAGGCCAAGGGCGTTTCCCAGAATGAATTCCGTCCTTTCCCGGTCCTCCCCCGCCTTCGACATCTCCTTCACTGTGATCGTGAAAATGCCGAAATCCGCCGCGATCCCGAAGAAGGCCAAAAACTGGTACACCGTGGTGTAGTCGCCGTAGCCGGAGGTGCCCAAATAATCGGAAATGATCTTCAGGATCACCACCGAAATGGCCGCCGTGATGACTTTCCCCATCACTTGGATGAAGGTGTTTCCCAGGATTTTGCGGGCAATGCTCATGCTGAAAGCGCTGGAAGCCTAATGGAGCGAGGTGGAAGGGTCTTGCTTGGACCATGGTATCACCTTCACTGGGCTCCGCCTGATTTTATATTGACATTTTAATATTTAAATTATAAAATATACACCTTTTTGCTTTTAGGAAAGACAAAAACAAAATTCCGCGCCTTTAATCTCCATTCTCATGCGCTTAAAGGTTTTTGCTCTTTTCCTGGCCATTCAGCTGGGCGCCTTGGGCGGCTGGCATTGGACTGCGCAAGGATTCCAGGGGGATTCCCAGCCTGCTTCCTTTTCCGCTCATGCGGCGGCCCTTCGTCCCGCCTTGCCCTCCGCAGACGCATCCGGGCCGCAGGCCCTCATTTCCCTGCGCCATTCCGATGCTCAGGCCGAAGCCTCCCATGCTCCGGATGCCGATCTGATCGAAACGGTTCTATCCGCGCTGCCAGCCGCGCACGCCCGAACTGTGGAGCAGGTGATTCTGGATTACCATCCTCAGGCCCAGCGGGGCCTTGGCGGAAAGCGCCTGGTCATTCTGGGAGCCTTGGCCATGGAGCCGGAAGAGATGGCCAGCGTTTTGGTCCACGAAGTGGCGCACAATGTGGACGAGTTCCTTCTTTCCTCTTCGACTTCAGCCGCAGCCAGCCCCTTCTACGATGGCCCGCAGGCCTTGGGCGAAGGGGATCCTAGCCTGGACTTCTATCGCCTGAGCTGGACCGATAGCCACACGCTTAAAAAGGGCGTCGGCAACCTGGATTTTGTTTCGGGCTACGCCATGAGCGACCCTTTCGAGGACTTCGCCGAGACTTACCTCTACTACCTGCTCCACAACCGTGATTTCCAGGCGCTGGCGGCCTCGAGCGCCATTCTGCAGGCCAAGTATGCGTTCATGCGCGACAGGGTCTTTGAGGGGCAGGTTCCGGACACCGGAAGGGGATGGGTCGCAGTCAAAAGCCGCCCTTGGGATGCGACTTTGCTGGAGCATGCGGCTCTTTGAGCTCTGTATTTAGCCTTTGAAAAAATCCCATCCTGTTCGCCGGAACGGATCATCAATCAGTATCGGATGGAAAAATCGCTGAATTCACCCGTATACTGTCCAAAAACCTCCTCCACTTTCTCCACCTGGGCCCGGCTTGGGCCGCTGCGGCACCAGTCGGCCAGGTCGCGCAGCTTGTTCTGGGGCCCTTCGGCCACCACGCTCACGGTGCCGTCGGCATTGTTGGCCGCCCAGCCTCCGATCTCCAGTTCCTGGGCTTTTTGCTGAATGTGGGCGCGGAAGAAGACGCCTTGAACTTTGCCATGGAGGGTGAGCTGAAGGCGGAGCATGGTGCTTGGGTTAAAAATCCGGGCTGTGACGGCTAGGGCCTTGAGCCACCCGCCCTTCTTCTGGCTTTTTCGCTGAGCACCTGCTCCAGAATCAAACCCTCCTGCGCTTCCCTGTCATCGGAAAGTTTTATTTTTGCCGCTCGCTTTACTTTCGCCAGTATTTCATCGATCTTGCCTTGATCCAATTTACCATGGATGAGCCAGGTGTTTGTTCCTGATTTTAGGCCTGAGTTAGCCTTTTGCTCACAAGCAAGCCCTGCTTCTTCAAAGTAAAATTGTATCGCTTTATTGTATGGCCCTACTTGTTCCCAGTGGCCTGCCTCAAAGCTCAGTAGGGCCCGATCATGTTCTTGGGTTATTTCTAGCCCCACATCTTGTTCCATGATAGCTAGTTTTTCGAGCTTTTTATCACGCCCTCTATTTTGTACACGCTGTTCTTCATTGGTTGTGCAATCTGTTTTATCGAGTACATCAGCCACACTAATACTGTAATAATTACCAAGTGTGTAGCGAATTTTATGCCTTGTCTCAGTTTGATCCACATTGGACAAAAACTCTGCGCAAAATTGTTCAAAAATTTCTAATTTTCCTGGAGTTAGGCGTTCGGGTGCTATCCAGTAAAGTCTAAAATCTTCAGCAAATGACTCCCGAACATACATGCCCATATTTTTTTCTAACTGATAAGATCGGGCATAAGGTGAATGCTCAGTTCTTTCTAGTTGAGTGAGCAAAATGTATTCGTCAAAAAGCTCTCTTGCCCTTTCGTCCTGAGCAATTCGAAATTCGAGCGTGTGACCTATTTCGTGCAAAAGCACTACAGGCAGACCATGCCTTGTTGTATCAGAGCTAGATACCTGAATATTGGCTGTTTTATCGTCCGCCTTTCCAAATAAACTATCAGGGCTGCTTGGTGTAGCAAATTTTATGCTTCTGACCAGTGGCAAGGCTATTTGGTCGATGCCCGATACGCGCAAAACATCACCAAGTTCTACTAGTCTATCTTCCAAACCTTCATCCGCCTCCAACGAAACACTATCTCTTTGCTCAAAGTGAGCATAGTCATCTAAGGATATAAGACCAGAAGGATTTCCCCAAGCACAAGCTTCATGGAATTGTTTCTCCTTTTGTGGGTCGCTTAAGATATCTCTCCAGCCAGCTTCACCCAACCTACTATCAATGGCTTGAAGAAATCTAATATTTGCCGTAAATATGCTTCTGTCTCGAATGTTCCGACTTTCCTGATTTGCTGAGAGTAATTCCAGTGGAACGTGAGCCAAAATAAAATTCATCTTTGCTTCCAATCCTTCAAATTCCCTGGACATTCTTTCTGAAGAAAATCTGTTTGGAATTAATGAGCTATAAGCAAAAAATCTTAACTCCTCAGGCCATTTTGGATCCTCCAAAAGGTTGACCAAAGAATGCTGTTCGTCAGACGAGTATTTTTCAACTCTATGTAGCATTACTGCATCAACTCTTGATCTTATCATCTCAGCTGCACTTGTCGATTGTTCAGGCTTTGCTTGAGCCACATCTAGGTTGTCTGATTCCCCTTCTGGTGTCTGGGCTAATTTGCGCAATGGGATACAAATAAAAATCCTTTCATTTTAACATAAAATACAGCCTTTTGCCAGCATTGGATTCTGCGATGGTCAATCCTTATTCCTCTCCAGCCGCCAGTTGCTCTGCTTGCTTTTGCCTGGCTTTGTGATAGGATGCCCCTACGGCTCTCGGCTTTTGGTCGGATCCTTGATGGTTTTGGGTTTGGCACTGCGTTTGGCTGCGGCTCCCAGCGGAGCTTTCGGGGTCTTTTGGGAGTCCCAGCCAAAGTTTAGCACAACCCCCTTTCACCAAACATCACGAGGAACGATGACTAGTATTTTTTCGGGCACCGACGCCCCTCCGCCTACCCAGGCTCGCCTGGGGGACTCCAACTTTTCGCACTTCTGTCCGGCTCCTGCTCCAGGCACCACCTTCGGCGATGCCTTGGGCTCGCTGGGGATCACCCTGGCTCCAGGGGCCGGAATCGATTTTCAGCAAAGGCTCCCTGCGGATGCCTTTCCCTGGAGGATATGCCCATTCCCCGAAGGCGGCTTGAGGCAACTGGGCATTGGCCCGAACACTCCTCTGGGTCTTGCCGACGTCTTGGCGGTTCTGTTGGATGATGCTGCCGCACGGCGGGAGGGGGGTTTCAGGTTTCCTGACATCCTTCTTCCTCAGGAGCAGCTCCTTCTTTCCAGGCGGAACCTTCTTTCCGTTGAGGAAGTGGTTGCCTTGGATGCGCCTTTCGTGGTTTTGGTTCATCCGTCCGCCACCTGAGCGCCGCCTGCCCTGTTCGCCCCCTTGCTTTCGCTTTCCCCCTTCGGGGTGGAGTGCGGAATTGGGGCGGACGGGGTTTTTTCTTTGCGTGAACGGGGTTGACACTCAATATCTTTTCCTCTATTTTCGTCTTACCCCTCCGCACGGGCTTGCTCTTGCCCCATTTCCGGTTGTTCTGGCTGCGGCCTCCAGCAAGGCCCTCCTGTTTTTTTGGAGCCTGCAGCCAAACCCCATTCCTCTCAATCCCTTGATCAGCCAAGGAAGGTGATCTTTGAGTGAGTCCAACGATGATAGCCCCGAATCCTCGGCGGCGAGCAAGTCCTTTCCTCCTTTCCTGAGTCCCCAGAACGGATTTTTATACCTGCTCGCACTGCCCCTTCTTTCCGCTCATGGACTTGATGGGCCTTTCCCCTACCCCCTCTGGCGTTCCGCCCTCAAAGAGGCGGGCCGCATTTCTTTGGAGGAGCTTCGCGACCTCCGTTTTCGTCGGTTTTCCCCTCCAGTTCACGCAGTCCGCGTTTTCTTGCGGACCATTCCTTGCCGCTCCCGTTCCCGCCGCCGCCCTGCCGATCCTCCCGAGCCTTCCGGCCAAGGGCCGCCGTAGCCAGTTGAGGCGCAAAAATGCGGAGGGAGCCCCTATTTCGATTCGTCGGAATGGGGCTTTTCTCAATTCTATTCGGAAAAAATCCATTTCCATCCTTTTGGCATGTCGTGCTTGATGGGATTGAATTGGATGTATTTTAGGTGCGCCTCAAAATCATCTTCATTCCGAATAATGTGGTCGTGGAAGGAGCGTTGCCATTGGAATTTTGTGACAAGTTCGGTCTTCCTCCATTTTTCGTGCAATTGGGATTTCCACGATTTCAAAAAACGATCATGCTCGTCCATGGTGTTTTGGTGTTGATTGTACGCCCCTCCCCGAAGGCGAGATTCGCGAATCTCGCCTTCGGAATATCCGCCCAACAAAAAATTGATGTCGCGGGAGGTATGGCGCTTCAGGAATTGAATGATTTTCGAAACATTCCATTCATCCCCAGGTGTGATCAATAAATGGAAATGATCGTACCCCAAAAACCAGCCATGCAATTGGAATCCTTTCATGGATTGGCAGATTCTCAAATTCTCCGAGAACACCTCGCAAAAAATCTCCTCCTCAAAATAGGGAATTCTATCTTGGGTCACTCCGGTCAGAAAATACGCTTTTCCATCAAGATAATACCTTTTCTGGCTGTTGCGGTGCATGGGTCGGGGCATGTCGTGGGAATTGAGGATAGACGTTGAGGGTCGTGGGATTCTTTCGGGGCAGGCGAGATTCGCGAATTTCGCCTGCTATTTTACGGTGATGGATTTCGCCATCCTTCGGCAGGCTCAGGATGACAAGCCGGCTAACCTTATTTTACGGTCACTGACTTTGCAAGGTTTCGCGGCATATCTGGATTCACGCCGCGCAGGAGGCCCAGGTAGTAGGCCAATAGCTGGATGGGAATCAGGTTCACCAGGGGCGAAGCCGTCCCCGCATCGGGCACTTTGATCCACTCGTCGAAGGCTTCGTGCTTTTCGGGGCTGATGCCGATGATGTGTGCCCCCCGCGCCTTGAGCTCGATGGTGTTGTTGATCACGTCCTTTTTCACCTCGTCGTTGGCGATGAGGGCAATGCAGGGCGTGCCTTGGGTGATCAGCGCAATGGGTCCATGCTTCAGCTCGCCGGCGGCGAAGCCTTCCGCATGGATGTACGAGACCTCCTGGATCTTGATGGCGGCTTCCAGCGCCATGGGATAGTTCTCGGCCTTGCCGATGATGTAAAGGTTCTCGTGGCTCTTGATGTTTTCGGCCACCTGTTTGACGTGGCTGAGGAAGCGGGGATTGAGCATGTCGTTCACCTGCCCTGCCGTCTCGGCCAATATCCGGCGCCCTTCCTGCAGCTCGCCCTTCATGGCGTAGGCGATCAGCAGGAACAGGGCCATTTGGCTGGTGGCGGCCTTGGTGCTGGCCACGGCCTTTTCCGGCCCGGCCTTGATCTGCAGGCTGTAATCCGATTCCCGCCCGATGGTGGAGCCTTGGGCATTGACGATGGAAAGCACCTTGGAACCCTTGCTCCTGGCGGCTTTCATGGCCTCCAGAACATCGGCGGTCTCTCCGCTTTGGCTGACCACGATCAGCAGGCTCTCCGGCCTCAGGAAGTGGTGGTACACGGGGAACTCCGAGGCGGGAGCGAAATTAACATGCCGCTGGCAGATGATGGAGAAGAAGTATTCCGCCGCCATGCAGACTTTGCCTGCCGTGCCGCAGCCGGAAAGGAAGCAGCCGCGGGATTCGCGGATGATCTGGGACACCTTCAGGATCTCCGCTTCATCTTGGTTGATGGCCCGCAGCAGGCTGTCCTTCTGCTCCATGATCTCCTTCAGCATGAAATGCTCGTAATCCCCCTTCTCGGCGCTTTCGGCCTTCCAATCGATGTTCACCAGGCGCTTTTCTACCGCCTTTCCGCTTCCGATATCCACGAATTCCACTTCCTGCCCGATGATAGCCATCTGCTCGTCGTCCAGGTACTTCACGTTCTGGGTGTATTCCAGGAACGCCGGAATGTCCGAGGCCAAAAAAGTCTCGCCTTCGCCCACGCCCACGATCAGCGGCGAGCCGCGGCGCGCGGCGATCAAATAAGGCTCGCCCACGGCCATGGCCACCATGGCGTAGCGCCCGTGCAGGCGCCGCACGGCCGCCAAAACCGCCTCCCGGAAGGGCATCTCCTTCATGTAGCGGGCGATCAGCTGCGGAATGACTTCCGTGTCCGTTTGGGAAACGAAATTCTCCCGCCCCAGCTCGTCCCGGATTTCCTCGTAGTTCTCGATGATTCCGTTGTGCACCACGGCCACCTTCCTGTCCGTGCTGAAATGGGGGTGCGAGTTCACCTCCGTCACCCCGCCGTGCGTGGCCCAGCGGGTGTGCCCCATGGCCATGCCGGAGGCCTTGTCCGCGAAAGCCCCCTCCGCCACGCCGGAGATCTTTCCGACCTGCTTTTCCAAAAACAGCTCTCCGCCCAAATCGGTGGCGATGCCCCACGAATCGTAGCCCCGGTATTCCAGCTTCTTGAGCCCTTTCACCACCAGATCCAGGCTGTTCTGCCGAGGGCCGATGTAAGCGAAGATTCCGCACATACCTTTATTGTTAATTTAGAAGTTTTAAGCTTATGTAGCTTAGCCGCTCTCAAGCTCGCTAGCTTATAAGCTCCGCAAGCTATTTAAGCTTTTAAGCTCCTAATTTGTATTTATCTTTGAAAAACTGCTCATTGAAAACTGGCTCGATACCCTTCCACCATTTCCGCGAAGCCCTGATCAAAATCCACTTGCGGCGCCCACCCAAGCTCGTTTTTGATCTTGCTGGCATCCACGGCGTAGCGCAGGTCGTGGCCCGGCCGGTCCGTCACGTACTCAATCCTGTCTTCCCCTAGGCCCAGCTGCCTGAGCATTCGTTGGACGATCTGCAGATTGCTGTATTCCTGGTTGGCGCTGATGTTGTAGATTTCGCCGACCCTCCCTTGGCGCAGGATCAGATCGATGGCCTGGCAGTGGTCGCTCACATGCAGCCAATCGCGTATATTGGAGCCGTCGCCGTACAGGGGCACTTTTTCTCCTTTCAGGAGCTTTTTGATGAAGAGGGGGATGAGCTTTTCCGGGTACTGGTTGGGGCCGTAGTTGTTGGAGCAGCGGCTGATGAGCGCAGGGGTTCCGTAGGTGCGGTGGTAGGCCAGGCAGAGCATCTCCGCCCCCGCTTTGCTGGCGGAATAGGGGTTGCTGGGCTTCAGCCTGTCTGCTTCCGTAAAAAGCCCTTCCAGCCGGTCGCCGTAGACCTCGTCGGTCGACACTTGGACGTAGCGTTTGTGACGGTGCTTTTTGGCGGCCTCCAGCAGCACCTGAGTGCCCATCACGTTGGTTTGCAGAAAAACGGCTGGGCCATTGATCGAATTGTCCACATGGCTCTCCGCCGCAATGTTCACGATGGCATCCGTTTCGCTGGCCAAGGCGTCCACCAGCTTGGCGTCCGCAATGTCGCCCTGCACAAAGCGGTAATTGGGGTGCTGCGAATAATCCTGGCAGTTTTTCAGGTTGCCGGCATAGGTCAGCTTGTCCAGGTTGATGACCTGATCTTGCGGATGCTCCGCAAGGGTGTGGCGGATGAATTGCGAGCCGATAAAGCCCGCGCCGCCGGTGACGAGGAGTTTCATGGGGGCGCTGGTCAGCGCAGGCGGGAGTGTAGCACAAAATGGGGGCGCAGAGATATTGACACATGAAAAAATTAAGATTATAAACATAGTCGATTGCGACAACCCTTAACTCCGTCCGCGCAAGCGGCGGCGAAGACTGGAGGTCTTCATGGCTCAAAAAAACCCTGAACCTAGCTTCTCGCTCGATGGGCGGCGCCCCGGCCAATATGAGCAGGCCTGCCTCGTTGACCAAGGCTATGCGGCTTACTGCCAGTGGGACCCTGCCGACAATGACGACGTGGGTGCCCGAATGCTTCCGCCCCAGGAGGCCAGGCTCATCCGAATCCTTCGCGTGGAAGGTTCATCCTGCCAAATAGCCATTGGCCCAAAAACAGAAAGGATCAATCGAGGCGCAGTGAAGTCGCTCCCCTTCGGCCACTACCTGAGCCTCGTTCAGGTCAACGGAAAGCTTGTCCTGACCTTGTGGGCCAAGCGAGAAGTTCTCCCCCGCCATCTGCTCGAACACTTCGATCGAGTGATGGCAAGCAAATCCTAGCCCTCCCCACTCTGCCGCCCCTTTGCGGCGGCATTCCCGGCTTCAGCGCAAGCGAGCCGGGTTTTTATTTGGCCCGCTCTGTCATTCCGGCGTACGCCGGAATCCATTCTTATTCTTCAGCCTTTGGCCTCTCCTGAAAAAAGGAAATTGTAAATCTGCCCAGCGTAGTCGGAAAAAATTCATGCGCATCAAATTTGATTGACAATTTTAAAAATAAAGTTTATTTTAGCTCAGAAAGCGCCCGAATTGTTCGGGCTTGCTCCCTACCACCACAGCGCCAGCAATCCGCGCCCCTTTGGGGCGCACGAAAGGCTTCGTGAATCCCATGACTTCCGATTCCAGCAATCCGCTTCTTCCCACCAATTATCGCAGCGTCTTGGGCCATTCGGTCACCCTGATCTTCTACATGGATCTTTCCAGTTTCTTCGGCGTCGGAGGAGTCCCCGTGGTGATCAAGGGGGTAAGCTCCGTTGACCCTTCTGTTCTCGAGGTCAAATTCGGCGAAGCCAATAGCTTCTCCTGGAACGCCCGTTCCGGCTACCTGGGTTTCCCGGGAGGTGGTCACGTCCTGGTGGTTCGCCAGAATCAGAATGGCCCAAAGACCATGGAGCTCTTCACCTCCCACCCCGATTCCGCCCAGTCCTCCGGCGTCATCGGCTCCGGCGATTCCACCCTGGACCATCCCGCCGAAGCCGATCCGGAGAATGGGCTCGGGGACAGCTCCGGCGAGCCCGATCACCCCGAAGGCCCCGATGACGACTTCGGCGATGACGAGGAGTTCGATGATCAACCCACACCGACTCCCATGACCGACTCCGGTGACCTCGGCCCGAACCATTCCGCCGAGCCCGGCTCCGACCAGTTCGATCTCGATTTCGGCGCGAGGGTCATGGAACAGGGCGGGCTCACTTCCTCCGTCCTCGACGGGTCCGATGATTCCGATGGCTCCGGAGGCCAATCCCACGTCTCCTCCGTCACCGAGGACCAGCCTCCCGCCGAGGACATGAGGCCTCCCGTCGACCTCGCGTCCATCGAACCCTTCGCCCCTCGCTTCCTCCGAGACCCGACCAGGTAGGACGAGAAGCGCCCCAGCTGGCGCTGAGCCGCAACCCCGACGCATGTCGTCGGGGTTCTTCTTTGTGCCGCCTTCTCCTTCGCCAGAAGGCATGGAATCGCGTTCCAATGGAGTGGGCCTTTTGGGTTTGTGCCTCCTTCCGTCCCCTTGTTCAATCCCGGAGCCGTTTAGGACATGGCGAATGCCCGCCTTCCCCCGATGTACATCGGGGTTCGGACGGAAAAGTAGCTCCGCCGGTTAGAGCTCCAGACTGTGGCCCTGGAGGTCGTGGGCCTGCCTGCACACCTACGGCTTGTAACACGCTACGGCGCACAGGCCGGCAGGCAGGTTCGAGGCGCCGCCTCTCTTCTTTTCGATTTGTGTTTCGGCCCTTCTCGCTGTAGACTCCTGGAGCTGTCCTTTTGGTCGTGGCGAATGCCCGCCTCCGCCCCTCGACTATGCTCAGGGCTTCGGCGGACAAGTAGCTCAGGCGGTAAAAAACATGGCGAATGTAGCTCAGTCGGTTAGAGCGCCAGATTGTGGCTCTGGAGGTCGTGGGTTCGAGACCCATCATTCGCCCCATTCTCATTTAACCCTATCCGCCACCGTCATTCCGGCCTCCGAGCCGGAATCCAGCCTTTTTCCCTAGCTCCAATCTCCGAGGTCGACTTTGCGTTTTTTTCAATAAAAAAAGGCCTGAGAACCAGTCTAGGATCTTTTTGAGGTAAAATGGGGTAAAAATAACCCCAAGACAAAATGAAAAACAAAAAAACCTACCCCTCGGATATCGCCAGGGATCAATTTGAAGTTATCCGTGAAATCCTTG